>RCNC010000738.1_pt1 | contig 21312 bp, 19 predicted proteins | sample 2041301 | NCBI WGS metagenome assembly RCNC01 (sample SAMN09708231, study PRJNA481090) | Marine sediment metagenome, whole genome shotgun sequencing project. | biome: marine sediment; feature: ocean; material: sediment; isolation source: Sewage treatment plant 13A marine sediment (STP13A) ...
TGCTCCATATACTTTTCCACGACAGGATTGGCGAAGGAATGACAAAACTCGTGCGCGGTGGTCGCCAACTGCTTGGGTCGAAACACGGGATTGCCTTCCGTATCGGACAGTTGCACGCCGATGATCGCATACTTCTCACGCGTTTTCCCGGCTGTGAATCTTACCCCGTAATTATTAGGTCCGTTGACAAATCCCAGCACCAGCCTTAAATCCCCACTACCTTCGACGCCGAAGAACTCATCGAGCCAGGTTCGAAGATCGTGTTCTGCCATCACGGCTTCGCAAGAACGGATGCCCTTTTCGTACAGCGCACCATGGGCCTTGAAGAATTCATTAAACTTCGTGTCGGCCGCAAATTGTTGGAGTTTTTCAATGAACTCCTTGGTATCCTGTCTTTCCCATCGGGAATCGAGACCCCAGGGCCATTCCTCAAAGGCCTTCTTTGGCCGGAAATCGCGATCGATATGCACGCTCAGTGACATCGGACCATCAGCGCTCATCCGGCGTGTATTGCGCAGCCTGGCGGCCATCTTGATCACAGGGTGGCCGTCAAACTCGCCGAAGTGCTGCTCGACGTCTTTCACGTATGACCGTATCCCGCCCTGGTTAAATTCAGGGCTGCCGGCCAGGCGAAAGACAATCCCGATCAACTCGACTCGGGGATCCACCTCGACCGTGATCGTATTGACATTCGGTCTGTTCTTTGGCAGCCGGTTGTCCCTGGCGAGGCCGGATGAAGGCAGGCCAATGCTGTAGACCAGTACAAGGATCGGGGTGACCAGCGCCTTCATGATCCATGAAACCTTATCATACCCCAATTCATCTTGGTTTAATTTGTTTTCCGTCATTGATCTTTCCTTTCAAAATTAATTAACAATAATCCCCTAAGGGTGTCTGCTGCGTGTTGTTGCCTTTGCATGGTGGGCCACTTCCACTTCAATCATGAATTACGCAACCTCTCGAAAATGTCGGATACCTATACAAGATCCCGCTGAAACTGGTTGATATTGATGAGAAGTGGGTTGATCCGGCAGAGTCTTGCTCCAGGTGATGTATCCCGCCGTCATTTTCTCCAAGGAGTAAATCCAGAAGTCCATTGTTATCCAGGTCCGTGAAACAGGGTCTGATAAATCTTCGGCCCTGCCCCCACCCGTCAGTGGATATTTCAGTGTAGCTCTGGCCTGATGCCTGTGATGCCAAGAATATAGCGATCGTCACAGGATAGAAAATTCCTTTCAGTTTCATTTTTTAACTCCGTTTCTGTTGTTATTTGTGTGGCTACCGGTTGGATTGCTGGCTCAATACATATATACGTTCGCAGCATGGCAACTGGTACCTCTGCCTTCTTCAGGTTGACCATTTTCCACGTTTCTCCAAGATTAACAATTTCATTTCCTTATTCCCGTAGGAAACGACTGGATCATTTTGCATGGCAACTCTCTTCTCCAAATGAGCCACGAATGCTTGCGCAACCTCTTCCTGCCGGATGTTCCCCCAACCAAAGGAGTCCGGTATGACACTAGTTAGAACGGTGAGCCATTTGGGCGTGTGCGCATTGCCTACGATCATTCCAGGCTTGAAGACAGCCAGTTTATCAAATCCGACATCGAGCACTGCTTTGTGCTTTTTTCCCATCACTCGAAAACCCTTGATCCTTGAGACCGCGTGGGCCTCGTTGATGCCAACAGCAGTCAAGAGCTCAAAGACTTCGATCCCAGCGGCTTTGCAGCCTCTCGCATATTTGCTCAACATATTGACCTCGACCTCAATCATTTGCTCTTCACTCATCGAGGTGATTCCGCTTCCGATTCCTATGCAACTTATGGCGATGTCATGGCCTTGCGCCATCTCTTTCACAATATCTTCCAAGTCGGGTGAGCTCGTGTCAACCACGACCTGGTCGACCTTAGTCTCGTCTTGCATGGAGGCTAAGGCTCTTCGGCCTAGCATCGTCAGTTTAGAGCACACATCGCTCTTGAGCAGTTCGCGAGCAACAGCCCTACCGACTTCACCACTTCCTCCAAAAAGTATACAATTCATTATATTTTTTCGTTAAATGTCTTCAGAGCTGGTGCGGTACCAGAGTCGCATCATCGAGACGTGCCGACTGTCAATCTAACGGTGAGCGTTTGCGTTATGGCGGACAACGGAGCACTTCGCTATCAAACGGGAATTTGTTGATGCGAGTTCCAAACCATAAAATTCACCACCTTTCCCGCCATTACGTATGACACCTTGTTATGCACCGTTATTTGTTGTCTATCAATCTATTTACGTTCCAATACTTAATCGACATATCTTGCGAACCTGTTATTAAGAATTTGTCATCATGTGAAAATAGTACTGAAGTCAATTCCTTATCATTATTCTCAGTAAAGGTTGCTATCAAATCACCAGTTAAAACATTCCATAAATTTATCAGGTTATCTTCCCCAACACTTACTAGAAAATTATCGTTGCTACTAAAGTCTATGGAACGTATTACATTATTATGGTTAATTAAGGTATGTTTTAGTTTTTTAGTTTCTATATCCCATAAATAGATTTCATTTCTTGTGATCCGATTGCCTCCAATACTTGCAATAATTTTCAAATCATTCGAAAAGAATACATTTATTACTGTTTTACTAGGAGTATCAAAGGCCGCAACAATCTCATTCTTATCCAATGACATAAAATAAAAACATGAATCAACCATTCTGCGTTTTCTCTCACTGCATACCAAGTATTCCCAATCAGGACTTATATCTATTAATTTGTGCTCTGTATCTCCAAACCAAAGTTCACTTCTTTTAAACCCATCTGTTAAATCCCAGATGAATAAATCTCCACGCCTGGTAATCACCGCTAATTTGGAACTATTTGGGCTGATAGATATTTTACTAACTCCATTTGCTGTTGAATCATCCAGTTCTGGTATAAATCTTAATCTTTTATATCTGTCAGGCTCGATTGATAAAGATTTCAATAATTCAAACGTTTCAAGGTTTAAAAGACTCAAACAATTTCTTGAACTTCCGTGTGCATTGTTATTGTTATCCCAAGAGCCACAAGCAATATATATATTATCGGGTGATACTTTAATATTCCAAATTCCAGCTGAATGTCCACTGTGCTTTTTTAATAATTTCCCCGAATTAATATCCCAAAGAATGATATCTGTATCATAAGAACCCGAGCATAAGTATTTTCCACTTGTATCAATATCAAGACTTAATATAGTGGCTTTATGTCCCCTGAGTATCTTATCAAAATCTGTATTTTGGGACTTTATAGAACCACTCAACAAAAAAACCAATATAGTAAGATGCAGTATCTTCATGTAGATGGTGCATAAGGGTGAGCTAAGTGGCTTTCTCCAGGTACTCCTGAACAAAACTAAGAGATTCTTCAACTTCACCCATACTCCCCAAACCCAAAGTGATGATATCAGATGATTTACAATTCTCCAAAGCAAATTGTAGCCCATCAATTGGTGGAATTCTGCCAGCTCCAAGTGTTTTCATCAAAATAAAGGGCTTCGGCGTGTTTTGGATGATTCTTATGCGTTCAGCCACACTCTCATTGCCATCATATCCAGGATAAACAAATCCTATCTCATTCAGCGGAAATAAGTACACATCCACTCCATATTCCTGTTTCTCACACAACTCTATAGTTGAATTCCTATGTGTAGAAATCCCCGCAATCAATCCAGCTTCATGTATCTTTTGGATCAATCGTTTCAACCCCTTGATCTCTTCTGTCTTTCTTGGGCGGTCCACAAACTGCGAATGAATAACACAAATCTCTGACCTATTCTCAATCAAGAATTTGAACTTTTCCTGGTGGCTTTTCATCTCAGATGTTTTATCTGCTCGTGTATTCCCAATCAGATAAAGTGGTGTTTGAGATTGCGCTCTTAAGTCCGTTACAATCTGCTGGATTCTCTCATTTGCACTAGATTCAATAGCATTTACCCCAAAATCCATGCATCTCACAAGCATTCTTTTGATATATTCATCATTGCACCGAGTGCTATATTCCACATCTCTTGCCTTGCTAAAATGTGAACGGCCATATAATGCATTGGTTCCACAAACCAACTTGCTGAAAAGAGTACCATTTATTGAAACTTTTTCCATTTTGTCTCCTTCTTTTTAGGTTTTGATGTCGATATACGCCACATAACGGTGGAATTCACCGGTTTTCGCGAATATTTGCTTACTTATTTGTCCATTGCTGCCAATATCCGTTCCGGAGTCATAGGCAAAGTATACACCCGGGCTCCAACAGCATCGAAAATTGCATTGGCAAGCGCAGCACCAATTGTCGTGATCGCCGGCTCTCCACAACCCTGGGGAGGTACATCCGGATTATCGACCAGTATAACATCAATCGGTGGTGCATCAGAAAATCGGGTGATCCGGTAAGAATCAAAGTTTTTCGTAAGTATTTTCCCACCACTGAATTCAATTTCTTCGGACAGCGCAGCGCTAAGTCCCATAGTAATCCCACCTTCAATCTGTAATTTCGCACCTTGTGGGTTAATAATCTCACCCATATCCTGAGCACACACAACGTGTTCTACTTTCACCTTTCCTGTAGATTTATTTACAGATACGTGTGCAATTGTTGCCACGTAAGTATTCAAATAATTCGTACACGAGATACCGTATCCCATTCCGCTAGGACTTTTTTTAAAATTATGTCCAAATTTATCCGCAGCAGTATTAAGCACACGAACCATACGTTCGTCCGTTAAGTTATTCATGCGAAATAACAGTGGATCCATTCCTGCTGCCTGCGCAAGAATATCGGTATGCGATTCCATTGAAAAAACGTTTGTGTTGCTTCCAGGGCCTCGCCAGGCACCCGTACTGAATGGATGCACACTACGTGTACTCTGCGTTTTTACCAGGAAGTGTGGGATGTTGTAAATCGGTTCCGAACTGCGCGAACCAGTGAACATGATATCACACTTCCAAAACGTAATTTGGCCTTCAGCATTTATTCCAGATTCCAGTTGAACCACAGCCGCCGGACGAAATGCATCATAAAAAAATTCTTCTCTCCGTGTCCATGCAAGTAGTACAGGATGTCCGGTAATTTTCGATAATTTTACAGCCTCGCTGATTTGTTGGCCTGATTTTTTACCACCGAACCCCCCACCCACAAAAGGTGTTATTACATGAACGTTCTCCTCCGGTATCTCCAAAGTCTCTGCTACTGTTCCTCGTACACGAAAAGGAGCCTGTGTCGATGCCCAAACAGTCACCTGTTCATCCTCTACATGTGCCAAAACAGCATATGGTTCTGAGGGTGCATGGGCAACATAGTGATTATGAAATTCCGATACAACTCTCTGTTTCGCTGCAGCATACCCATCAGGGAGGCTCCCTTTTTCAGCATGGACGCGGCCATCGGGTGCAGCTTTTTTAAGAAAATCAAAAATGGACTGATTATCCACTTTCTGCTCAGGTGTATTCCATTTCGCAGAAACTAATGCGAGCGCATTTTCTGCCAGATCCTGCTTTTCATGCAACACAGCAATCAGGCCACCTTCCTGAATCACAATTGCACCGGTAATGTTCATAGCTTTGGAGACATCGACAGATGCTAAGGTGGCATCATGGGATGGTGGTCGAAGGACTTTTGCGTGTAACATACCCGGTAGCTTAATGTCACATGTGAATTTCGCTTCGCCCGTCACTTTTAGCCTTGCGTCCGTTCGCATTGTTGGCGTGCCGGAAACAGTATGTTCGGAAATAGACTTTATCGGCACGTCGGCTATATGCCGGTCGATCTGTCTTCCTTTTACCAGCTCCGCGTATGTCACTTTACTTGCCGAATTCATTTTATCGCTAACCACACCATGTTTAACAACCAAACGCTCAGGTGTTATATACAGTTGTTCTGATGCCATTTGCAGCAATATTGCCCTCGCTTCAGCTCCTGCCCTTCGAAGTGGTGGTCCATAATATTTCGTACTGCGTGAACCTGTAGTACCACTATCCCATGGGCACAGCATGGTATCTCCCATAATCATGTCTATCGAATCAAGCGTCACATCAAGTTCTTCGGCCAGCATTTGCGCCATAGATGTAATGATCCCCTGCCCCATTTCAATTTTACTACAAAACAGAGACACCCGGCCATCATCACCAATTTTCAGATATGCGTTGAAGTCGGTGGGATAACGGCTTCCGCGTGGCTGCAGAACAGTGGTACTGAAAGTTCCTGTTCTAAAGAATATAAAAACGCCACTTCCTGAAATCTTCAGGAAGTCACGCCGCGACAACTGCCGGCCAGCTGGATCAACATTTTTATTTCCTTGTAAGTATTGATCTTCAATCATATCAACGACCCTCCTTTAAAATATTTGTAGCCTATTTGATTACTTGCCTACAACGGCTGAACTCACTGGTATCTACGTAACGGAGTAAAAAATCAGTGTAGTGATGTTATGTGTATGAATCATTTAATATAAACACTGAAACGCTTAACTTACTTCTCAACCACAATTTGTACTTGTTGGATAACGTTATACCCTGATTTTCTGAACGGACGTGGCATGGGTTGGGCAATACCATTTGCATCAATGGTGCGACAGCGTAAGTCATATAGTCCCGGGTCTTCGACCGTAAGCAGCGTTGCCCAATGGACGATCGAGTTGGGCATTGGCCAGCTAAGTGGTTTACCGCTTATTATGTCGAACTGGCGTGGTATTGCGGGTAGCTTATCATCTGGCAATCCTCCGCCCCAGTCTTCCGGTGGTGGAAGGATGTCTGCGTCCTGCCATGGGGCTTTAGTAAAATAGGGATCGTCGTCAGGCAGGGAATGATCTTGAGGGCATAGCCAGTATTGAACTTTGCTCAGATTAGACATGCCCACCTGAGCAACTCCTGTTACCGGCACAGGTTCTCCGGCGCTGACTTTTTTTGGGGTGTTAATAAAGCGGGCGTAGGTTTTTATGTGACTTACGGTGTCGTTATTCCAAGTAGCATAGGTATCGTTGGCCTGGTAGTTGTTTGTCAGCATGATACGTTGTAGCCACTTCACCGACTTGTTGCCGTAAGCTTCAGGGACTAGCATACGCACCGGCCCCCCACGTTTACTGGTGAGCCACTGGTTGTTAAGCTTGTAGCAAAGAATGATAGGGTGTTCGCCAGGCGGGTCCTCCAGCACCCGGCCAATCGGCAGGGAACTTTGAAATCTCTGTTCCGGGTCGTCGTTGTGATAACCATAGTAGAAGACACGCCGGATGTTACTGGTCGGATGAGCCAGCCAGATCACTTCGCGCAGTGGTACACCCTCCCATAATCCCATACCGCATGGATCCTTGTCGTTTGTGCAGGACATCACGCTCATAAAACGTATGGCTTTTTTCTCAGCCATCTTCATCAACCTATCCCAGTTCAGTGCTGTGCCCAGTTTTCTGGAAAGGGGCCGTTGCACTTCGGAATTGCTTTCTGGATCCGGTAGGACCTCAAGCTGCCAGGTTTCAGGTAGCAGTCCTACTTCTCGCAGTTTTTCAAGTGGTAACTCATGCGGGGGCGGCTTCCCCCGGCCATAATTTATGAAATTCTCATCCCGGGTGAGATACTCAAGTTTTGATATAGCCTCTGCAAGCAAAGATTGAGCTTCGGCATTGTGATCCTGAGCGTATAGTTCAGAAATATTTGATGCGGCAACTCCCATTGCGCAGAGATGGAGGAAATAACGGCGAGTGATGTAGGTATGTTTTCTTGCCAATTGTTCTATCTGATCCATCCGTTTAAGAATCCCCTATTAATAATTATATTATTGGACTAATTGAAATTTCAATTAAAGTGTCAATTTCCTTATTCAGAAATATCCCTCTCCTTTATTGCCCTTTTCTCGCATGTTTTACATAGTTCAGAAATACCTTTTTGTTCCCATGATTGTTTTACTGTTCCATTTGTAATAATTTTTCTACCTTTTATATGTTGACAATCTTCATGTATGTGGTATTTGTTCCCAGCACTGGTCCAATACACATTATCGTTATCGAAGTTTAGTTTTTTTAATGTGCTCGTTTGTTCATTGATTTCTTTAGTATATTCTTCAACAGAAGGTGGGTTAAAGTCGACGCCAGTGATACCTGCTGCAAGCATAGCTACAACAGCAATAGTACCTGCAATACCTTTTGTTTTACCATCGATATTTTTGTTTGTAAAGAGGAGAATCACCAAAGGTAAAAATGCCAACATGCCCATAATAGCTCCAAGCTGATTTTGTATAAAGAACTTCACTTTGTCTTTTTCTGACGCAGGATCTAACCGGTTTGCTTTTTTCCAAAGTAATGACCCGGTGATAGCCAACACCAGAATTACCGCGATCACAACTATTAACCATACCAGGGTTTCATTGCTGATTAATTTCAAAATTGCAAAGGCTTGTCCTGCCATGGCTAAAATCCATGCTATGAAAGCAAAAATTCGCAATTGTTTTGCTTTTGCCTTGCTTTCGATACTTGCTTCAAATACTTTTTGATCTGACAAAATTTAATTTTTTAATTGCTTTGATTGTATGATCCTCAAGTTACACCCCGTTTTTTTAGTGGTACCTGGTCTCCACATTTCTTAGAAACTCGTTTATTGTTTAATGTAATATTTGCTCATAACAACAAATATATACATTGTCCAATACATGCCGTAATTTTTGACTATTCATATAAGGGTTAGGGCATCAGGTGCGGCGATACAGATGTGCTTGTTATGACTAGCATAGAATTGCTTTGAAAAGTCGTCGCCTGAAGGCCGTTATTAAGCTTCAAATCTAATCAACTCAACCCGTTCCTGTGCGCTTATCCTTTTCCATGATCTCCTTGATTTTACGTTCTTCCCAGGACTTTCCCCATAAGCCACTGAATACGGAAAAGGCATGAATAATAAGACCAATACCCCATCCGAGGAGAGGCCAAAAGAACCATAAATACTCAGGAGACGTGAGAAGGTTGATGACAACAAGAACTGCGTTTATTAAAATGTAGCTAACGAGGTGAAAGTAGAAACCCTTAATCTCCTCTACACGTCTTTTTGCTTCTTGGTATCTTGCTTGTTCGTCCATTTTACAAATCTCCTTTTGATTGATATTTAAATTATTAAAAGTAAGCCTAACGGCGGATCTAACCTGCCGCAAAACTGCGGAGCACAGAACCTTAAGAAATAGTACGATAGTGATGCGGGAACGAATCTACTGGATTTCATCTGTGGCTTTGCAATCAAGTTGAAACCAATGTATTACAACGTTATTGGAAAATCAAACCTTCAAATCTTATGATCTGATTCCGAGATTACTCACTTATTTGGCCAATTGCGGATCGGTGTCGGGTGTATCCATATTAGCCTTTTTAACAACTAATAATGGATTAAAAGTTATCAATGATTTCATTGATAACAGCGCTTGGCCGCATTACCAGCGATGCTTTTTTCATACTCGGCATATAGTAACCACCGAAGTCAACCGGCTGGCCTTGAGCCGCTAATAGCTCCTCATCGATTGTTACCTCATTTTTACCGAGTTCATCTGCCAGCTTCGCAAAACGAGCCTTCATATCCGCATCATCATCCTGGGATGCTAACGCCCTGGCCCAGTAAAGGGTCAGATAAAACGTGCAGCCCCGGTTATCAAGCTCATTCACCTTGCGGCTTGGTAGTTTTCCGTTTTCAAGGTATTGGGCAATGGCCTGGTCCAGCGTTTTAGCAAGGATAGCAGCCTTTTCATTTCCTGTCTGTTCAACAATCATTTCGAAAGAGGGAACAAGAGCGCAGTATTCACCCAGAGAATCCCACCTGAGGTGTCCCTCCTTGACAAGTTGTTGCACATGTTTTGGTGCTGACCCACCAGCGCCAGTCTCAAACAGCCCACCACCTTTCAGCAGGGGAACAATCGAAAGCACGCGTGCACTTGTCCCCAGCTCGAGAATTGGGAATAGGTCGGTAAGGTAATCTCTGAGCACATTGCCTGTGGCTGAAATCGTATCATCTCCTCGGCGGACTCTCTCAAGTGTGTATCTCATTGCTTCCTTCGGCGGTTTGATAAGTATTTCTAAGCCGCTGGTATCATGTTCGGGCAGATAGGTATTCACCTTTTTGATGATCTCCCGGTCATGGGCGCGGTTCTCATCGAGCCAGAAGACGACCGGACTGCCGCTTGCCCTCGACCTACTTACGGCCAACTTGACCCAGTCGCGGATGGCCACATCTTTCGCCTGACACATCCGGAAGATGTCGCCGGTTTGTACGATCTGCTCGAGTAACGTCGTTCCTGCTTCATCGACAACGCGGATGGTGCCCGGAGCTTGCGCTTCATATGTCTTGTCATGAGAACCGTATTCTTCGGCTTTCTTGGCCATTAATCCGACGTTAGACACATTGCCCATCTTGGCCGGATCGAATTGACCCTTTTCTTTGGCGTCTTCCAATATCGCCTTATACATGGTGGCATAGCAGCGATCAGGAATCATGGCTATGCAGTCCTGAAGCTGATCTTCATTGTTCCACATTTTGCCGCCGTCGCGGACGACGTTGGGCATGGAAGCATCGACAATGATGTTATTGGGCACATGAAGATTGGTGATACCGTAACGCGAGTCAACCATAGCCAAAGCTGGTTGGCTCCTATATATCGCTTGAATGTCCGCTTCGATCTCGGCCTTTTTGTTTGTGGGAAGTTTGTTCAGCTTTTCCAGAACATCTGCCAACCCGTTATTGACATTTGCGCCAATTTCCTTCAGCGTAGCGGCATGCTTATCAAGGGCATCCTTGTAATAGACGGACACGGCATGACCGAACATGATCGGATCGGAGACCTTCATCATGGTAGCCTTGAGGTGAAGCGAAAGCAGAACATCATCCTTTTTTGCCTCTTCAATCTGCTCGGCATAGAATTCCCGCAATGCAGCGACATCCATATGCGTCGTGTCAATAACTTCGCCCGACAGTAATGAAATCTTCTCCATGAGAACCGTGAGATTGCCTGCTTTATCAATCAATTCGATTTTCACATCGCAGGCTTTGTCCATCGTCAATGAATTTTCATGGGCATAAAAGTCTTTGCCATTCATGTGTGTGACGCGCGCCTTGGAGCCTGACTCCGGCCAGGGTTGCATCATTCGATGAGGATGCTTCTGGGCGAACTTCTTCACCGAAGCAGCCGCCCGCCGGTCTGAATTACCTTCACGGATGACCGGGTTGACTGCCGAGCCAAGGACAACAGAGAATCGTTTTTGCAGCGCTTTTTCTTCATCCGTTTTTGGCTCTTCAGGATACTCAGGAATATCATAACCCCTTTCTCTCAATTCCTTGATTGCGCCCTGAAGCTGCGGAATCGAGGCACTGATGTTGGGCAACTTCACGATAATTGTATCTGGCTGCTGTGTCATTTCACCCAATATGGTCAAATAGTCGGGAATTTTTTGCTCTTCATTGAGCTTTTCATGAAAGTTAGAAATAATCCGTCCGGCCAGTGATATGTCGGCCAGATCAATCTCGATATCAGTGCCTTTCGTGAAAGCTTTCAGTACAGGAAGAAATGCAATTGTTGCCAAAGCTGGTGCTTCATCCGTATGAGTCCAGGTGATTTTTGCCATTGTTTATCCTCTTTTTTTTATTGCTGCTTTAAAACAGAACGTAATATAATCAATGTTTAATGAATTTACATAACTAGGGTTACAAAACTATAACGGTTGAATTAACCGGCGCCTGCACTACCGCTGCTATAAGACGAAGTGTATGTCTTCAACTCAAAGTGGACCAACTGCATGATTATCAATAGGAGGCTTTTGGTTCAAGATGCTTTTTTTTGCTGTTGATAAATCCTTCTTCTTTCTTCCATTGTTTTTCGTTTGATATCTGCTCGTTCACGGAGTCGTTGCTCAGCTCTTCCGTAGTATATGTCTGCCGGAGTAAGGTTATCCAGTGACTCGTGGTAGCGCTCATTGTTGTAATAGTTCACCCACGCTCTGATGTCTTTTTCCAGGTCTTCAGGGCTAAAGTGATTGTCTAGCAATAGCACGATCTTCATAGACCGGTGGTAGCGTTCAATCTTGCCTTGGGTCTGTGGATGAAAAGGGGCCCCGTGAACCTGATCCATGCCACGACCCTTGAGGAACTCCTTCAACTTCCCGGCGATGTAACAGGCACCGTTATCGCTGAGTAACCTGGGCCGTTGTTCTCTGGGGATATGATAGGCCATCAGGGCATCGGTGACGGTGGCTTGTACATCTTCCTTCTTCATCGTCTTACAAAGCCTCCAGGAGACAATAAAGCGCGAGTAATCATCCAGAATCGTTGAGAGATAATACCAGCCCCAGCCCAGCACCTTGAAGTAAGTAAAGTCCGTCTGCCACATTTCATTGATCCGAGTGGTTTTGTCCTTGAACTCACCGGCAGCTGATTGCACCGCATAGACTGCCTGGGCGATCAGACCTCTTTTTTTTAGTATCCTGTATACGCTGGACTCAGAGATATGGTAGTGGTAATGATCGGTGTAGAACATGGCGATCTCTCGAGGTGATTTCTCAGGCATGTCCAATGACACATCCACTACCTGCTCCCTGATCTCCTGTGGTATTCTGTTCCAGAAGCTTTTGCGATTGGGCTTCCTATCGGCTAGTCCGTCGTAACCATCCTTGAGGTACTTGCCATACCAATTATAGAAGGTGCTCCTGTTAATATCCAGTTCCTTCAAGGTGCGTTTTGCACCAATGGGCGAGTTCTCCACTATACGGATGATCTCCATCTTTTCTGCTTGACTGATACGCATATACTTATAGTACCTTATATGTTGCCATTCAAGCTTTTTTTAAGCTTACGAATCTCATGTGCCTGTTCACCTACCATGTGCTTGTACTCGTCAAGATCCTGTCGTAATTGTTTCACTTCAGTGGTGTTGGCCTCCCGCATAAGATCTCCTGCCAATCTTCTTTTACCGGCTTCCATAAAGTCTTTGCTCCACTTGTAATACAGGCTCTCTACGATACCGAACTGGCGACAGATCTCAGACACCTTACCCTCACCTCGCAAGCCCATCATTACGATACGGATCTTCTCCTCGGCAGAAAACCGGCTTCGGGTCTTTCGCTTGATTTCTTTGATGTAGAATTCGGCTGATTGCTGGCCTTTTTCTATCTTGTTATCTTCCATGATAAGTTGATTTATTTCCAGCAAGCCTAGCAGTGCTGGAAGGATTATTAAATGTAATAATCCTCCTAATCAACAATCAGGTAAGTTGTCCACATTTAGCTGAAGTGATACAAAGACGAAGGCCTTATAGGCGTCTGGTTTATTGATTTGTTATACAATTCTTAATTTTTCGGATTACTAAATCCCTTAATAATAAGCCACATACCTAATACGATTTCTTGCACAGCCATTGGAATATTCAATAATATGTATGTTTGAGATATCACTTCAATAAACTGAAACATAATCAGATAACTTGCTACAATAGTTAGTATTGTACCAAGTAACCCCCAGCCAGATAGCCAACGAGGTACCAATTTGCTTCTAAGCAACAAAACATAAAATAGTAGACCTCCAAAACTTACTGCTAGTACTGTTGCAACATGATTCGTTAAATCACGCCCCACTTGAAATAATCCACCTATCGTCTTGTAGTATGGAAAATCCGGATTTCCAAGGCTAACAAACTCCTGACTCAATGTTAGGAGCAATAATAGGATAATTACTCCAACAATAATAAATACACTTGCAATAATCCTGAAAGCAGCGAATCCAAAAGCTAACCATTGATTGTTTTTCTTTAAAACTGGATATAGCGAAATAGCTATTCCTACATAAATAGGAGCCATTAGAAGATGAAAAAAAGCTGCAACCTTAACGGAAGTAGAGCTTGCAGAAGCCTTAATCAGGTAATCGGGATCATCTACTGCATAAGTAATGCTCAGAATTCCTGCGACTATTCCTAATAAGATTAATATTCCTGCAATGGTTGTAGATTTTTGTCTGTTTGAGCTCATATTTATATTAGCTTTTTTACAGCTAGGTATAGTCCTTATTATTGAAATGTATAACGGCAACCGTAACTTGTGCATTTGTAGTGAGCGCAGCTAACGAAAAATGAGTCCGAGTTGTTGATGTGACTTACGAACCTGTGACCAGAGCGACCTTATTTCATTCACGATTTTTTCATGCTCACTTGGCTCAACCAGCAATTTAAATTTACACCACGATTTGCCTAGAATTGGATTGGTGTAAGCATACCAATTCGCCACTGGTACTGCCCATAACCCCCTCCAGATTTGTCTTTTTCCAACATACCCTGGAAGATGAATTGTAGCTTACCAGGATCAACCATTAATGTTTCATCATAGCTGTTACGAATGAGTTCTCCATGACTGATATTGTCAGTCCAAGGCGCGACATTTGAAGCTGGACGAACATTATTCCATCCAGCAAAAGGTCGTTCGGGGGTATCCGCGATCGGGGTCCACTCACCATCAAGCCGGTCTGCTGTATAGGCTTTATAGTATCGCTGCCCATCCTCCTCAATTATTGTTAGATACTTGTTCATTCCTTTGAGTTTATATGTGTGACTAGCTTCGAAAATATTTGCTTCAAGAGCTAATTCACAATCATGAAATCCACGAGGGAAATCTTCCAATGGTGCCCACAATCGCCACATTTTACCATTCAAGCTCGTAAGAAACAAATAAGCGTGTTGATCGTCACATATGATCCAATAGTCGAGGCCGCCAACTTCGCGCGGATCGCTTGCCCCTCCATCGAGTAATGGCATAGCCCGGGTCCATGAATCTGGAGAGGCTATATCAGTTGTCGTAGAATATGCAACCCACATCTTATTCGCATCTGGAACGCCCATCTGGTAAATCAGGTACCATTTCTTATGTGGCCTGAAATAAAAAACCTGGGGGGCGCAATAATAATCACTACTACTTACTCTTAGGATTGTTCGTTTAGAACTATTGGCTTCATCCCAATTCTCGAATGAACAATACTCGATTGCAGACCTGCCCTTTAATTTAACCGTCATAAAGACATGCCATTTGCCGTCGAAGAAGACAACACTCGGATCTTTCTGCGCATGACTTGGCTCCAACTCTCGTTGTTCTGGTGCGATCAGAGGGGCGCTGTATTCCCAAAGTTTTGGAATCTGGAAAGATGATGTTGTGATTTGCTCATAGGATGTTTCTGTAGCTAATAGTGTCGATATAAAAAAGAATAGGAGATAGAGGATCTTATCTCGCAAGTAATAATATTTGATGTGAATCAAAATAATTTTCTTCTTGTGGATGTTTAAAGTCGCGGATGAGGCGCGGCTATTTACCATCCCATGCATCCGGCTTGTTCGATGATCTTTTCAGTGCCGCGCGCTCATGACCCGCGGCTGTCATTTGTTCATTCTGTCGTTTCCAGTAGATTTTGGCCAGCCAAGTATCGCCATTCTCCTTGCGACCGTCTCGCGGCCATTCGGTCGCAACCACATAGCTCTTGTGCTGGTCAATTGGCCAAACCCAGAAGTTGCCCACCGGGAGTCCCCTGTTCGATATAAGTATTCGCTCCGTGGACCTGCGCAGTGAAAGCGTCGCGGGGTCGACATCGGCGCAATGCAATGGCGCCCGGCTTCGAAACACATTCCTATTGTCCTCCCGTATTCGTGTATAGACCAGCAGCAGACCGTCCGAGTGCGACAGCAGTTTGGTCATTGTGCTATGCATAGGGATTTTCTCGCCGTCACCCCAATGCCACGCCTGCGGCTCACGCCATGAACGTCCCCCGTCCTCGCTTACGGAAAGATACCCAAAACCATCTTCAGCGCGCATGGTCATGTAAAAACGTCCGTCGTATTCAGCTACTTGTGGCTCGAGAAATCCGCGTCGAACCTGATTGGTAAGAGCGTTCGACACGTATAGGGGCACTAATTTTTCTCCGCAGCGGCGCGCCGCCACTGTCCGAACCGAGCGTCTCTGACCTTCCCGTGTCAGGAAGGGATAGAGAATTGTCCGGGAATCCATTTGGACACTGTTTCTCGCCCAATGCCATTCTCCATCCGGGAGTATCGGGCCCCCGTTTTGCGCCGCCTCGAAATCATCCGGTGTGAGACCGATTCGCTGCCAGTCTTGCGCTGTGGGTTTGTCGATGGGCTGCAGGGTCTGAAAGTCGTCTTCCGTCCTGAAATAGTTGAATATTGTGTGCCTGTCGCCGCCGCCGCGATCCGTCGACCGCAACGCCAACTCGATCTGGATTGGATTCCCCGGGATTGTCACCAGATTCGGATGCACCCACAGATCCTCGTGTATCTCACCAGGGATGATTACGGCCGTTTCAATCTCCCGAACAAATGAAATCTCGGCTCCCTTGACAACCTCGGCATTCTGGAAAGACATCTTTGCAACTCCACCTTGCTGCGCGTGAACCGCAATCATCAGTGAGAGTAAAATGTTTAGTGTGGCAACTCGCTTCATAGTTGATTTCTTATCGAACGTCTGAGCTAAGGCGCGCGGTTTAGTGATTTGTTATATGCATTCCGATCCATTTTTACGGAGCATATATGTAACTCATTTATTATTAGCATGTTCGAGTGCTGATGAAGTTTGACACCCCACAATTGCAGGGGCTTCATGAATCAACTCATCGTTCTCAATGGCTGCAACCATGAAAAGAGCGAAGTCCACTCGACGTGTAAGGTTACTCTTCAGTATTGCATCCCCAACATGCCTACTCCACACTGGTAATCCCTGACTCTGGCCTTCTTCCAGATCACTACCACGTACCACTGTCCAACTAGAATCGCTTTCAAATATCCGTTTACACGCTTCAACCTGATCGTCCAATTCAAGCAACCGAAAAAACCGCCCTATACTGCCAAAAATCTTAGCGAATGTTTTAAATCTCCAAGAATAAACGTCCTTATCATCCCGGCTAATGTGCCAGCCGCAAGAAAATATTAATCGTGCTCCCGGCTCCGAAAAATCCATCACTGCTTGTGCTGTACCAGAAGAATATTGTTGAACACCCCAAGGCACTAATACTGAAAGCACACCATTGCATCCTGCGACTGCCTTTTTGATTACCACTCGATCATTAGTTGCTCCAGAATAGATTATAATATGGTTTTTGAACTTTTCAAGCTTATCGACGCTCTTGCTCCGGCAGACACCAACGACTTCATATCCTAGATCTAAACAGTGTTGGACCATATATTGTCCTAGCTTTCCGGACGCTCCCACAATACACACTCTCATTTGGATTACTTTTTAATTCTTATCTATATCACATAACGGTGAAACTAAGCGGCGATCGATTTCATACTTTGCGTTTGGATGAACGTTTTGGCTTTGGTTCAGGAAGTAATGCGGCCGTAGCTAGAAGCACGCGTTTCAAAATTTCTGGTGTATCAAGCAATTCATCTGCCACCGGGTATTCTTTGGCACCGGGATACGGAGCTTGAGTTGGAAGCTCCAGTCCATTTTCCAAAATCGCTGCTGTACGCTTAATGAAGAAACTATTATCGCAGGCCAGCGCAACAAACTTGCCGTCAAGATGGAAACCATATTCACCAAACATCTTACGATAAGTGAAACGCGATCCCAAATCCGCCTGGACCATCACGTGCTTGATAAAACTCTCTTCTGTAGCCATTTAATTTGCTATTATGTGTCTTGTTAGACCATATCTCACATTCTGGACAGTTAGGACCCTTTATCGAATATTACTCGCCATTGGCCGTCATTGTCTTTCCTCCAGATAGAGTTGAAGCGACCAAGGATTTCTCCGGACGTATTGTGGATGAGACCGGAACTGAGCGCTAGACGACCCGATTCCAGTACTTCAATCACGTCAGGTTGCCATGAGAACGGCGCTGTCTTGTCCTTAAAAAAAGGTGCCCACGCATGAGTAATTGCATCGTGACCCCGTAAGGGTTCGTTACCGTTAAAAAAGACTGCTTCGGGTGAGACGAAGCTAAGGAATGTATCAAAATCACGATCCTCCATAGTTTTCGCGAAGGCGATCTCGCGGGCCTCTACCTCTGATGCGGCGCTATTGATAGTTTCTGTTGATGCACGCGAGCAACTACATAGGCCGAGCATCAATAAAAAACCTAGATTGATCATAACAACATATGGACGTTTGCTAATATTCATCTCTGATTGTTTTATTTTGGTCTAACGGTGGAATTAAGCTGCCGCTTAAGCGGTTGGCTTTAGTTATTTGTTCTACACCCAATTGCAATTTCTCCGATAAAGACTCAACCTTTACAGAGTTTTAACAATTGTGGCTGCCCAACCCAACTTACTTCCGGAGTCAGGGGTTGTAATTGGTGTAATCTGACCTCCCTTTATGGTTTGAGCTTCTCCGTAATAAAGACCCGTTTCGATACTTATCCATTTAAGCTGAAATAAATCGTTGTATGGAGACAAATCAAGACCCACTGATCCAACAGATGTAAAAAAGAAACCATAAGCCACACCCAGATTTGCCATAAGGTAAGCTTCATCTTCAGTTCTGTTGGTTAAAAGGTTGTTTTGAGGTTCACATTCCCACGGAGAAATTTCGTTTGTAAATGCACGAAGTGCCCTTATGTTGGTTTTGCCCACATCAGTAAAGCCCATGTCAAGGCTGTTGTTATGCACCCTATGAGTACTTATTGCAGACCACCCTGCCAATACAGCCCGCCAAACTCGTGCTTGTGGTGTTTTGGAATGGCTGTAGTTCAGTTTTGGTGTCCTGACTTTGACCTCATTAAGTGGCCGTGGTCCGGATGGACTAATTTCAACCCGCCCCCGTATTTCCATAATTCGATTATATTGGTCTTCTCCTAAAGGGACAAACGGTTGACCTGCACGAAATCCACAAAAAGAGAAGAGGTCATCTCTTTGGATTACGAAATCGATCTTCGGGTCATATGTTTCAGAAAGACTCCACACCATCTCAGTTACGTGAATATCTTTACCAACCTCCTTGGCCTTATTTTTAATGTATCGTGCCCAGTACTCTGACCATTCAGGTGATTCTTTCCACTCATTATCAATGTTATAGATTATATTGGGATATTTAAGAGAATATGAAAGTACCTGGTCGATGAATGCTTCTTGATAGGAAAGGACAAGTGCATTGCTATCAAGCCCAGGGACTGTCCTTAAGAAAGGGTTATCATTATGTTTATCCATAATATCCCCGCCAAAAAATTTAGAATTGTATTCATTGGGGAGTTTAGAATCTAAAAACGTGTAATTCACATTGTTATCTGGATGCCAGCAACTATTCAGCCATCGATCATGTTTACTATTGTAATCCATTTTATCCCATAGTTCTATAGATACAATAATATCCTTCTCCTGACACAATTTGAGAGTTTCTTCAAATCGGTTCCAATAACTACTATTCCAAATAGTCAGGTCATACTTTCCATTCTCAAGTAATTTGTGTGGCCGGTTTTCGGGATTCTCCTCCCTTTGGCTCATAACATTCCGAATGTAGTTACCGCCCACCTGCTTGAGATCAGTCAGGTAAGATTGAAGGTTGTCCATAAGAAATGTATGGTCTGTTTGATTGCCACCTAATAGCATGACAGGCTTGCCTTTATATTTCCAATACCATTTATTATTGTGATATGGCTGGATATCTAATGTAGAGGTTGCATAATTTTGTTTATTGTTTAGGATTCGTTGCCAAAGGTTCAAATCCTCTCCATCGGCTTTCTCTGGATAAAACACGATACAGACTCCTGCATATAGTATAATGAATCCTCCAATCCAGACTATAACTTTCTTTTTTGCTTTCATATAACTAGAGTTAAGCAACGTGCTGATTTACTGCCAATTTATAGATAAGCGTACTCCTCAACACTTTCCATGCCTTATTATTGATCACATAACGGTTGAACTCACTGGTTTTTGAGGAGCGTACCGCAGCAAATATCCAGAGTATTGATTTGTTATGTGTTCTCATTGTTTACTTTCAATGGTCAAGTGATTATGTAGTTAAGGGTTGTGCCGAAAGAGAGCAACCACAGTAGCTTAGGCACATGGTGTGCATATTGCCTTTATTGTCAGATCAGCGTTAAAATGCGTCTTTTGGACCAAACTAATATTTATGCAATATGCATGACAAACCTATTGTATATACACTTTGCTATGTGAAGTATAATGATTCTATACTTTTTTACTACCTAAGGTTATCAATAATCCAAAAATTGGGCCCAATAAGATTGACGCTAATAATGAAAACAAAAATCCGATTTTACGCTTGGATCCAATAAAGTATGCAATCAAAAATCCTAAGACGAAATCAATAATTAGGATAATAATCCAAGGGCTAGTCATTTGGCTAAAATAAGTATTCAGGGATCAAAATATTCAATAACTGTACACAACGCATGCGCATATTTATTGTTCTTATATTGCTGATCTGTAGGAGTAAATACCCTTTTTTTTTGCATCCTGACTACACCTTTCTTACACATAACGGTCTGCGGTTAACCCACCGCATGCTCCAGCATGATTCGTAACTTATTTGGACAACCTCAACTCTCCCATATTCGCGAACCCGCGGTAGGGTTCAGCCGCTTGTTAGTTGCCCATGTAATCCATAAGGAGATAAACTTGTTCTCAAAGGGTAGTCTGCACACTAGCTTAGATCGCGAGAATTTGTGTAACTGTATATTAGAATAAACAGTACCACAACAGATGCACTAACGGCAGATATTACTCTAACAAAAGGTAATATTTTAGCAATTCCAGCATGCAGTCCCACACAGCCAAGTAAAGCCACAACAAGCATCGTAGGGATTAAAATCCAACGCCTTTCTACAGGCTTTCTGTCAGCCACGATCAGAATGATACCCCAGGAAAACGCCACAGCGGACATAAGTCCCATGGGATACACATATTGAGGCACACCCATCCTGCTTGGAATGAGTGCCAAAACTGCAATAACGAAATCCGCAATTGCAGCTGTCCAATAAGCGATTCTTAACCATCTAACTTTTTTGTCCATATATTTCTCTCTTTTAAAATTTCTAAAGTTAAAATTAGTCATTAAGGGAAGTAACGGTGGAACTAACCCGCCGCTTAAGCGGACGGCTTTAGTGATTTGTTCTACAGTCTATAATTCATTCTTCCCATTGCGCCCAAACGTTTACCAACTAGGTATTTCTTCTGGCTCGCTATTACATTTAGTATGTGTTATCAACTGGCCAGTTTTAAGAACTTTATTTATTTTCATAAAAACATGAGTTAGTCCAGTATGTCATCGATGCTGTTGAGTCCATACACCGGGGGAATGCCGGACATGAATTCCGTAGTCAGGCTTTCGCTGCCCA
>RCNC010000739.1_pt1 | contig 21305 bp, 16 predicted proteins | sample 2041301 | NCBI WGS metagenome assembly RCNC01 (sample SAMN09708231, study PRJNA481090) | Marine sediment metagenome, whole genome shotgun sequencing project. | biome: marine sediment; feature: ocean; material: sediment; isolation source: Sewage treatment plant 13A marine sediment (STP13A) ...
GGTCTTGAATACACGCATAATCCTGGCGAGGGCGCTTTTTATGGACCGAAACTCGAATTCGTATTGCGTGATGCCATTGGTCGCGATTGGCAATGCGGCACACTGCAGGTCGACCTGAATATGCCGGGTCGCCTGGGTGCTACCTATATTGGAGAGGACGGCAACAAACACCTGCCAGTGATGTTGCACCGTGCAATTTTTGGTTCACTCGAACGATTTATTGGAATTTTGATTGAGCATCATGCTGGAAATCTGCCACTGTGGCTGGCGCCTGCGCAGGTCAAGATCCTGACGATCACCTCAGATGCAGACGACTACGCCGAGGCAGTCGCGAAAGAATTAAGCGCTGCCGGATTGCGTGTTGAAACCGATTTGCGCAACGAGAAAATCAATTACAAAGTGCGCGAGCACAGCGTCGCAAAAGTGCCTGTTTTGCTTGCCGTAGGGCAACGAGAAGTCGACGAAAAAACCGTCGCCATGCGTCGGCTTGGCTCGAAACAGCAGCAGACTTTGCCGCTCCAGGAAGCGCTGGAATTGCTCACAGCTGAGATCCAGGAGCGCCGCTGAAGCCCAATTGTGACGGGCCCTGCACTTCCAATGTGCGGCGCGTCACAGATTCGAAACTCTGTCTGCCTAAAGCGACAATTTAACTATTTCCCAAGGCTATACTCCGTTGACGCAAGGATTACGCGTGCCTTTCGACATAAGTAAATGGAGAAGTTGGAGTGTCGCTGGAACAATTCAAAACACAGATCTTGTTGCTACATAGCGAGCAAGGGACCCTGGACAAATTAGTTACGGGGTTCAATGACCGCTATACAGTGCACTGTGCGACCAGCGGAAGCGAAGCTCTCAACACCTTGAGCGTCACATCCATTGACGTTTTGGTTACGGCTCAAGAGCTGCCAGGAATGAGCGGCCTTGACGCACTGCGCGAAGCACGCAGACGCTCCCCGGATACTCTTGGTATTCTGCTCGCCGGCAATGATGGCGAAGGCGTCGAAGCACTGGTAGGTGCGAACGAGGTTTTCAAGGTCATACGCGGCGGTGTTACGCCGGAGTCACTGCGTACCTTGATTGATGATGCGACACGACAAGCGCGCCTCATAGAACTCACCGAATCTGCGAATGACACGACCGCAGATATGGATGCTTCTGCTGAACACATTGTCATGGAAACTTCCGAGAACGGTTCGTCCATCATCACGGATGCTACCGGCCGCATGCCGACCCTGGATCTGAACAAGGTTGCACCTGAGGCAAACGTGGGTTCGCGTGCTGTTGATGTTCTCGTTTTAACCAAAGACGAAGAGTTCCTGGGCACGGTCAGAGAATCTGCACGTGGTATGCACAATATTATTCACGCTAATACGCTCGCTCAGGCGGACGATGCAGTTCAGAATAAAAAAATTGGAGTAGCCGTTGTTGATGCCGCGATGGTAGGCGACAACGTCGAAAAACTAACTCTGCACTTACGCACGAATTCACCTCGACTGGTTTCCATCATCGCTGGACGTCGCGATGACGGTGAAATGTTGATGGACCTGATCAATCGCGGCAAGGTTTACCGTTTCTTGCTGAAGCCGGTCTCGCCAGGTCGCGCACGACTCGCTATAGAAGCTTCAGCCAGGCATCATCTGGAAGCGCCTGATGCAGCATTCAAGACCGTTGGCGCTTCGGCGCCAGCAGCGTCCAGAACAGCCCCGATACCAGCCCCTAGAACAGCGAAAACGGCTCCGAAACCCGTCGTTTCCCAGCCTCCAGCACAGAAGAAAGCTAAAACTCAGCCGCGAGCCGAGCAATCGCAATCTGTTCCAACCATCGTTGTTGAGCCGCGTCCTGTACCGGTAGAAACACCGGCCTTCGTTAATGACGGTCTCGGTGATGCCTTTAGTGGTGACGACAGCAGTTTCACAGAAACAATGACCGGCATTATAAAGTCGGTCGGCGACACATTTGCATCAGTGACCGGACGCGATAGTGACGACGATGCTGCTCCGATAAGTATGCCGGTCAATATGGATATCGACGGCGCCGACTCAGGCGAATCTATTTTCCAGAATCCGAAGATCCTCGGCGGCGGCGCAGCCGCCATTGTCGTCATACTCGGCCTCGGCTGGTGGATATTCGGCGGGTCCGACGAAGTAGCACCGCTAGAGGAGCCGCAATCAGATGCGCCCGCATTCACAGAAGCGGACCCAATATTTGAGACACCTGCGCCGGCCATTTCGGACGCAGGAGTAGACGAGCTTAGAGAAGAGGCTCAATTGGCAGCAACGGATGTGGATGTGGATCAGGCGTTGCGCATGGCTGAGTCTTCCTTGCTCGCGAGAAATTCAGGGGACGCCGCCACCGCACTGGAAAGAGTGGCAATGGCTGACCCGAATAATGCTCGACTGCCTTTTCTGAATGCACAGCTTACCCAGATGCAGTTGCGCGAGTATCTTGATGCATCGCGACAGGCCATACGAGATGGGCGTTTCGAAGATGCTGCGACCGCTCTGAACGGTGCGCGAGCACTGGACTTAAACGACACAGCGGAAATCGAATTAGTCGCCAACGAGCTAGGTGCGAGCCTTAGCGAACAACGAGTTGATGATGTACTGGCGAAAGCGAACGCGCGTCTGGATGAAGGCAAGTTAACCTCCCCTTCTAACGACAACGCTCGTTACTATTATGAGCTAGCGTTGAGCAACGATCCGGGTAATACGGCGGCGATACAGGGCCTTAGCGTGGTTGCAAGCAAACTGGTGTTACAGGCTCGGACCGAAATCGATGCTGGCAGATTCGGAAATGCCGAAATCTTACTCGCAGACGCAAGCCGACTGGATCCTGGCAGCAGCGAGCTTGCAAGCTCCAATGCTGCGCTGGATTCGGCGCGAAACGGCGCTGCTCAGCAACAGGCTGCTCAACAACAGCTGGTCACCAAAAATCGTGCTGCTGCCGACCAATTAGCTGCTGAAAAACTGGCGGAAGAACAGCAGGCAGCTGCAACTCTGGCCGCGGAACAAGCTGCGCCAGCACAAACATTCGCGATCGCAGCAACGGCTGCCGACGCTCTCACCAATGAAGGCATTGAAGTAGTGTCGAACAGCGGTGCGGCAGAAGAGCCTAAACCAGATGCAACCGCTGATGACACCAGTGCTACCGTAACGCCGCAACGGGCGCAACAATCACTAGCACCCATCTCGGCGAGTGCCTTGACCCGTACGAAGTATGTTGCACCTAAATACCCGCGCTCAGCGCAACGTCGGAGCCAATCGGGTTGGGTTGAAGTCGAATTCACGGTTGATCTCGATGGCAGCGTGAAGAACGTTTCGGTTAATGCTTCCGAACCAGGTTTGATCTTCGTCAATGCTGCGGTGACAGCAGTCGAAAAGTGGGAATTTGAGCCAATAATCGAGAACAACACTGCCGTGCAAAAGCTCGCCTCAGTCCGCCTGATGTTCGCGGTCGAATAGCACCTCCGCGATAGCTGAAAAACTTCCAATCTGGACTAACTCCAGAAATCAGGCTAATCTAGACTCAGTCAATACTGAGGTGGGGAAGTAGTGGTGGAAGTTCAGCAGGCGTCGACCGAAAGCAAACCGGTCCGAAAACAGCAACAGCGCAGCGTCGTTACACAGCAAAAACTGCTTGATGCGGCAATCCTGGCATTTTCCGAAAATGGCTTCAAAGGGACGTCTACGCGAGATATCGCGGATCGCGCGGGCGTTCACCACCCGCTAATCACCTATCATTTCAAGAACAAAGACCAGCTGTGGCGAGCGGCGACGGACCAGATTTTTCGCGAATTCAATATTTCACTGGTCAAGGCGATGGCACAAGTGCCGGAGGTCGATCCAAAAGCGCGTGCGGAAGCCTTCGTTAGAACGTACGTCAAATACGCATTCAGCCAACCGGCCTTGCACAAGATTATTTTGCAGGAATCCAGTCATCCGAGTGACCGCCTGGACTGGCTGGTCGCCACCCACCTTAAGCCGCTGTACTCGGAAGTTGTAGGGTCGATTAAGAAGTTGCAGGAACTGGGTATTTCACCGCCTGGTAACCCGGCATTGCTGTACAACATGATTCGCGTCTCTGCAGGCGGCTTGCTCGCATTGGGTCTTGAAGTACGCGGCACGAGTGATTTCGATTTCGAATGTGAACAACAACGCGCGGAACTCGCGGACATGATCATTCGCGTATTTCTGCCGGGTGATGCCCCGGCGCAGCACTAATCCTGCGCGAGAACCTGCTGTATTTGTGCGACGATCGAAAGCGCGATCGCCTCAGGACCGCGCCCCCCTAAATCCAGTCCTGCCGGGCCATGTAGATGTGCGCGCATTTGCGTACCTTGCTCGGCCAGCTCCGAAAGCAGACGCGCCTTGCGGGCTGCAGGCCCCAACAAACCCAGATAAGAAACGCTCGATTCTGCGAGTTGCCGTAAATACTCACGATCACTTGCGAGATGGTGACTCATTACAACGACGCAATCGAAGCTATCGAGTTTCACCGTTGCTGCAAGTTGCGCGGGTTCGATGCAGTGCTTTTCGCACTCAGCAGGAAATTCAGCGTGATCGACATATACGGGTCTGTGATCGACGATCGTGCAGCTCCATCCGATTTCATCGGCCAGGCGCGCCAACGGAATAGCATCGAGTCCGGCTCCAAGTAGCAACAAGCGTATCGGGGTTGGTAATTCGAAAGGCGCATAGTCGTCTGCCGCTACGATCCGCTGCAGACCGATAGTCATCGATCCATCGCAACCGATGCCAAGCCCCCAAACATCGTCGTCACCCGCTGCAAGTTCATAAGTAACAGACTGATCATCACCAGATTCCAAAACGACTTGAGCACGAACTGCCAAATCACTTTCAAGGCAACCACCCGACAACATGCCGCAACCAACGCCGTTCGCGTCGATAAGCATTAGATCGCCTTTCTTGCTGTAGGTTGATCCTCGCGTTGTAACAACCGTAACGAGTACGAGTGGTTCTTTACGGGCGCAACGCTGCGCGAAAAAACGCTGGATCTTGTTTGGATTCATGCCCGCTAACTTAACATCTCTTTCAAGCGAAAGTAGCTCATTCCCAGTGCAACTGCAGGCCCGGCAAACCACTTGCCGCCAGGGATCGACATGTGGCTGATTTTCGAAAAAACGTCGAACTGCTCCGAATCACCGCACACGATATCCGCCAACATCTTGCCGGCGAGATGAGTCGGCGCAACGCCATGACCGGAGTAACCTTGCGCGTAGTAGGTATTGCCCTTGATACGTCCGAACTGCGGGCATCGATTGATACTGATCGCAATGTTTCCGCCCCACTCATAGTCAATACGAACATCAGCGAGGCCTGGAAACACATTCGCCAGTCTCGGCAGCAACGATGCAGTGATGCTGCGCGGATGACGCCCCGAGTAATTGCACATGCCGCCGAATAGCAATCGCTTGTCTGCCGAAAGGCGAAAGTAATTGAGCGCGGTGCATTGCTCGCAAAACGCGACATCGGCTGGCATCAATTTCCTGATGCGATCCTCGTCTAAGGGTTCGGTTGCAATGATATAGCTGCCGGCAGGAAATATCGCGTTGCGCAATTTGGGCTCGGCATCTCGCAAATAGGCATTACCCGCTAGTACAACCTTATTCGCGAACACTTTTCCGAACTCAGTTTCGACAACCGGTTTTTCACCGTGTTGAATTCGTGTGACCTTGGTCTGCTCAAATATTTTGGCACCAAGTTCGCTCGCAGCTCTGGCCTCACCTGCACATAAATTCAGCGGATGCAGGTGGCCATTACCTTGATTGCTTAGGCCGGCCACATACGCATCGGAATCTATCCACTCACCTAATTCGTCAGGACCGACCATGCGCATTTCATAGGGAAAATTATGCTTTATTCGATCTTCAAGGTTTTCTTCAAGTCCGCGCAGTTCCGCGGGACGGCCACGACCCGCGACATCCAGATAGCCAAACTTCAAGTCGCAGTCGATCGAATATTTTTCGATGCGGTCGACTACGATGTCGCGACACTCGACGCCCATCTGCCACACCATGTCGCCGATTGAATCGCCAAATTTCTTTCGAAATTTTTGCGTGTCGGTGAAACCGTCAATTAACTGACCGCCATTTCTCCCCGACGCTCCCCAGCTAACGCGATTCGCTTCAACCAGTGTTACGTCGTAGCCGCGCTCTGCGAGGAACAGGGTTGTTGATACGCCTGTGAAGCCACCGCCGACCACGACCACGTCGCAGCGATGGTCGCCTTCGAGCTTGGGATAATCCGCAACGATATTTCGAGACGCTGCGTAATAGGAACCCGTATGTTCCCGGCCGTCGTCGATACTTGCCACGTTAGTGTTCCGGGCGATTTGCGTACAGGTACAGCATCTCCATGGCGAGCTGTGATGCCGCCAACGCCGTTATCTCACCGACGTCATACGCCGGTGCGACTTCGACGATGTCCATGCCGATTAGGTTAATGCCCTGCAGGCCGCGAAGAATTTGAATCGCCTGATGCGAGGTCAAACCGCCGCACACCGGAGTCCCGGTACCTGGCGCGTAACTGGGATCAAGACAATCGATGTCGAAGGTCAGATAGACCGGAGTGTCACCGACAATCTTTCGAGCTTGCGCGATCGTCGCCTCGATTCCGTTCGCGTGTACCCAGGGCGCGTCAAGGACGTTAAAGCCCATCGTGTCCGGATTCGATGTACGCAAGCCGATCTGTGCCGACGTGGCCGGATCAACGAGCCCTTCCTTCGCCGCGAAATAGAACATCGTACCGTGATCGATGCGCCCGTCTTCGTCCGCCCAGGTGTCGCTGTGTGCATCGAAATGCAAAATAGATACCGGCCCGCCATGTTTTTTCACGTGCGCTTTGATCAACGGGTAGGAAATAAAATGATCGCCGCCAAGAGTCAGCAAGCCTGGGCCCTGGCTGATGATGTCATACGCGCATTGCTCAATCTCGTCAGGTACGCCTTGCGGTCGTCCGTGATCGAAGTAGCAGTCGCCCCAATCAACTACAGCCAGTTTATCGAACGGATCAAACTCCATTCCGTACATCTTTTCCCACGCGATGATGCAAGATGCTGCTCGAATCGCACGCGGGCCGAGCCGCGTTCCAGGTCGATTGGTGGTCGCGGTATCGAACGGAACACCAAGCACTGCAACATCGACCCCGGTCAGGTCCTTGCTGTACTTGCGTCGCATGAATGACAAGATGCCGGAATAGGTCGGCTCCGGCGTCGTTCCGTAAAGGCTCTCGCGTGTTATCGCGTTGTCATTGCTGTTTTTGCGCGTCATTGGATCGCCTGTTGCGTCAGGTCCAGACATTTCCATGCCTTCTCGAGCAACTCATCTGCCTCGCTATGGGTCAGGATAAACGGTGGTGCAGTTACTATTGAGTCACCGACCGCACGCATCACGAGTCCGTTGTTCACCAGGATGTCTTTGCAAATAGAACCGACGCCCTGATCCTCATCAAACCGAGCCAGCGAACTCTTGTCTTTTACGAGTTCGATCGCACCCATCAGACCCACCATCCGCGTTTCGCCAACGAGCGGATGTTCGCCGAGTTTCTTCCAGCCTGCCTGCAAATACGGGCCAATATCATTCTTAATCCGATCGACGAGACCTTCATTTTGCAGGATATTGATGTTAGCCAGTGCGACAGCACAAGCAACAGGATGTCCCGAATAGGTATAGCCGTGATGAAACTCACCGCCCTTGTCGATTAAAGTCTCAGCGACGCGGTCACTGAGCATGACGCCGCCCAACGGCAGATACCCCGACGTTACGCCCTTGGCGAACGGCATGAAATCCGGGCGAGTATCGTAGTAGTCGGCACCAAACCATTCGCCGAGCCTGCCGAAACCGGTGATCACCTCATCGGAAATCAGCAGCACACCGTACTCATCACAGATGCGTACTATTTCGGGCCAGTAGCTGTCTGGCGGAACGATCACGCCACCAGCTCCCTGGATGGGCTCTGCAATGAACGCTGCCACTTTGTCGGCACCCAGTTCGTTGATCTTCGCTTCGAGAGAACGTGCGGCTACCAGACCAAACTCATCGGGAGACAAACTGTGGTCGCTGCCAAACCAATACGGCTGTTCAACATGCTCAATACCGGGAATCGGCAAGCCACCCTGTTTATGCATCGACGTCATACCGCCAAGACTCGCTGCGGCTACGGTCGAACCGTGGTACGCATTTTTTCGGCTGATGATCGTGTGCCGCTCGGGTTGATCCATCAGGTCCCAATAGCGTCGGACCATACGCACGATCGTGTCGTTGGATTCGGAACCAGAACCGGTGAAGAAAACACGATTCATGTGCGCCGGAGTCACCTCCTGCAGCTTTTTCGCCAGCGCAATTGACGGTGGGTGGGCGCATTGAAAGAAGCTGTTGTAATACGGCAACTCGCGCATTTGCGCAGCAGCAGCATCGACTAACTCATCCCGACCATAACCCGCATTGACGCACCACAGGCCCGACATGCCGTCGAGAATCTTGTTGCCGTCAGCGTCGAAAATGTAAGAACCATCCGCACGCGTGATGATGCGGGACTTCTTCTTGTGTAAATCTTTGTGGTCCGTGAATGGGTGCAGGTAGTGGTCTTTATCCAGCTCCTGCCATTCCGATCCCGAGCGTTTTTCCGGCGCCGCCATGGCTCACCTCCAAGGTGCAATATCCGACAATCATAGACAAACGCAGGTTCTGAGTCCTGCCGTTACCACATACTGAAACGTCTTTTTGAGATCAGACGTTGAACATCAGGATTTCGCGTTCGTAAGGCGTGATAATTTCCTGAAATTCCCGATACTCATCGTCTTTGACTGCGCAAAACAAGTCCACAAACTCGTTGCTAAGGATGCTGCGCATCGCCTCTGATCCGCGTAACGCCTGCAAAGCAACGAACATATTGCGATGCAAATCAAACTTATCGCTGTAGGCGCTGCCTTGTGTGGCATCAGTTGGCTTCAGACCTTCGGTCATGCCCAGGAAACCGCAGGCCAGGGTCGCCGCCAACACAAGGTAAGGATTGACGTCGGAACCGGCAAGCCTGTTTTCAATGCGCCTATTACCCGCATCAGAATCCGGAATGCGCAATCCAACCGTTCTATTATCGACCGCCCAGGCAAGATTGACCGGTGACGACTTTGGGCTCAGGAAGCGCCGGTAAGAATTGACATTCGGCGCAAAAATTAACATCGCGTCCGGCATATACGTTTGCAATCCACCAAGAAAACCATAGAACAGATCGCTGGCATCACCGTTCTCGTCAGAAAAAATATTCTGACCTTCTTTGTCGACAATGCTTTGGTGAATATGCAGTGCGCTGCCCGCTTCTTCGGCCATGGGTTTGGCGAGAAACGTCGCGTGCATCTCATGCTTAATCGCAACCTCGCGCACGGTGCGCTTGAACAGAAAGACCTGATCGGCCAGGTCGATCGCGTTACCGTGCATGAAATTGATTTCGAATTGCGCCGGGCCCATTTCCTGCGTCAAGGTATCAATGCGAATTTCCTGTGCTTCGCAGGCAGCGTACATATCGATAATAAACGGTTCGAACTCGTTCAATGTATCGATGCCGTAGGGTTGGCGCGCGCCTTCGGTCCTACCCAGTCTTCCGGTCGGTGCCTCGGCCTCTTTATTTGGATCCGAATGCGGATTCAGCAGGTAAAACTCAACTTCTGGCGCTACCACCGGAATCCAGCCACGCGCTTCGAATTTGCCAAGCACACTTCTGAGTACGCCACGCGGCGAAGCCTGCACCGGCGTGCCGTCACTGTGGTAGCAGTCGACGAAAATTGACGCGGCCGGATCAGCAGTCCACGGGACGCGCCGTAAAGTACTCGGATCGGGAATCAGGTTCATATCCCGATCTTCAATGTTGTGTTTGTTGGTGACGTATTCACCGGAGATCGTTTGGCCGAAGATCGCCTCCGCTATTTTCATCTCTCCCTTGCCCAGCTTATCTGCCGGCAATACCTTGCCACGAGCCGAGCCCGCCATGTCGGGAACGAAGACTTCTACATCGTCGATTTCTCGCTCTTTAAGCCAAGCTTGAAAAACGTCGTCCTCACTCACATCACACCTACCGTTGCTTTGCGTACGCCCTGCAGGCGTCGCCAAATGTCTTGAAAATCGCTGTCGAAAAATCGTTGAGTCGTACTTGCCACTCCGGATGCCATTGCATCGCCAACGTAAAACCTGGTGCACTATCGACCACGAAAGCTTCGATCAAACCGTCGTCGGCAACCGCTTCTACCGTTACCCCATCCGCTAACTTTGCGACGCCTTGCGAATGCAAAGAATTCACCATCACTACGTCCACACCCGCGAGCCCATGCAATATACCGCCCTCTACCAGATTCAGTTCGTGCGATGGTCCGTACTGCACGTCCAGAGGGTCATCCGAATTTGATTGGTGCATATGATAGCCAGGCATTTCATCCACCTTCTGGTGCAGTGTCCCACCGAGCACAACATTGAGCTCCTGAAACCCTCGGCAGACTGCGAGTAGCGGCACGCCCTGCTGCATCGCGCGCTTTGCCAGCGGCAACGTGAGTGCATCGCGATGCGGATCGTGCATCGTTCCCGGTTCGCTGGGCTGACCTTCGTAGTGATACGGCTCAACATTGGAAGGGCTGCCGGTAAGCAGAATCCCGTCAACATTGGCGATAATATCGTCGACGTCCAGTGGATCGCCTAGTGCCGGGATAATAAACGGCAGCCCGTCAGAGCCGTCGACGACTGCCTGCACATATTTCTCGCCGGCCATATGAAACGGATGCGGATCGACCATGCGTCGATCCGCTGGCAAACCGATGACGGGTTTGTCGCTCATACAGCGTCGTCTGCCTTGCGACCGAAATAGCGTAGCAGGCCAAACAACATTGCCCCACCCACTATTATCGATATCCAGGGAGGCAAGCCGTAGCCAGCCGGAATTGTGCCCAACGCAATCGCCACTGAGCCCACCAAGAGCGCATACGGCATCTGAGTCCGAACATGTTCAATATGATCGCAACCACTGGCGATTGACGACAAAACTGTTGTATCTGAAATCGGTGAACAGTGATCACCCCAGACTGCACCGGCCAGTACGCAGGCCGTCGCTGAATACAGAATATGCATGCCAGCCGGGTCGGCCATGCCGTTGACGGTCATTACCGCCCAGGCCAGAGGAATCGCGAGAGGCATCAGGATGCCCATCGTGCCCCAACTTGTGCCAGTCGAAAATGCAGTGACGGCCGCAAGCATGAATACGATAGCCGGAACGAAGGCGACCGGCATGGTGTCACCGAGAATCATGATCAGGTAGCCCTTGGCATCCAGTGCCGCGGTTATGTCCGACATTGACCAGGCGAGTACCAAAGTAATCATGCCGAATAAAGTCGCTCGTGCGCCCCCATACCAGGCGTCGACCGTTTCATGTGCATTCAGGATACGCTGGCCGATCGATAATCCAGCCGCTGTCAACGCACCGATAAACGATGACCACATCATCGCCTGGTACGCGTTGGACGCACCGATAATGTCGCGGACTCCGAAATCCCCTGGCCCCAATGCGCTGCTACCGGTGACATACAAGCCGGTACCCAAGCCAATAATCATGACGAGGATCGGGATGAACGCGTTCGCGGCACGCAGCGGGATATTTTCTTTCGGCTCTAGCGTATCACCACTCATCGCAGGTAGTTCCTCTGCTGCAACTGGCGCAACGACGCCCTGTCGCGCTCGCACTTCGGCTTTATACATCGGCCCCATATCGCGACCTGTAGACGCAACCACGATGACAAAGAACACCGCCAGTATTGGATAAAAACTGTAGGGAATAGAACTCAGGAAAACCGAATAAGCAGCGTAGCCAGCAAGCTCATCGATGCCTTGCAATGCCTGGTCGATCAAACTGACTTCATAACCAATCCAGGTCGTAATCAGTGCCAGGCAAACAACCGGTGCCGCCGTTGAATCAACGATATACGCAAGTTTTTCTCTGGAGATCTTGAGGTGGTCCGTAATCGGTCGCGCCGTGTTACCAACAACCATTGTGTTCGCATAATCGTCGAAGAATATCATCAGGCCCATAAGCCAGATCGCCACTTGCCCACCGACCGCCGTCTTGGCGCGGCTGACAACCATCCGCACGACGCTGCTCATGCCACCGTTACGCGTAATGATGCCAACCATGCCGCCTATCATCATGCTGAACGCGATAATCGCCGCATGATCTGGGTTCGCCAACGCACCGACGATAAAGACGGAGAAGACATTCAACAAGCCCTGCGCGATTCCAGCAAACGTAAAGCCCTCCAGAGCTGCTGCGCCAAGCCACAAACCGATTAACAAAGCCGGTAAGACATTCCGCAGTAACAGCGCCACAGCGATCGCGAGAAACGCGGGCATCAAAGAAATCCAGGCAGGCAAGACCCGAATGCTTGCTTCCACCGACGCGCCGTCAATGCTGGCAACGACCACAATTGGACCTATTTCAGAGACACTGATATCGGTTACGGCCGCACGCCCATCAGCATCGGCTGTTACCCAGTGATCTTCGCCGTTGATATTGACGGTAACGACATCGCCATCGGCAAGATTGGATACAACAATCTGCAGCGGAACGTCGGTAAGACCGACCGGCGGTACTTCAATTTCGATCGCGTTCGACGGCAGCGACCAAAGTGCGATGGCCGTGACGAAAAATGTGCGTGCGATTACCCGGGATAGAGCAGCAAACTTGCGCTTATTAATATTCTTATTCCTGACGCTTTGGCTGGCGATATGGTAGCACGCCAGCTGCTATGCGGGCTGTAGCTGGGCGGCTGCGGAGCGCAAGGTTTCACCCAATCTGGCGCGGCGTGAATCGTTCATTCTTTGAGTCGGCCCACAGATTGAGAGCGTGCCGAGCACTTCGCCTAAGCCGCCGCGAATGATGGTGCCTACACCGGAAAATCCGTCCTCGAGCTCGTCGACCGACTCGGCGAAACCTCGTTGCCGAATTCCGCCAAGCTGCTTTTCCAGATCTGCCCTGCGCACGATCGTCTGCGCTGTCAGAGACGGCAGCTCGAGCCCCAGCCGGGCCATCACTTGGTCATCAAAAGCAACCAGCGCCTTGCCGGTCGAAGTGGCGTGCAAAGGCCATTGTGTACCAACATTGCCCGCAGCTCCTACAAAATGGCTGCCGGCGACTTCATCAAGAATCAACATTGAAGTATCGATAGGCACTTCCAGTGTCGCAGTCTCGCCGCTTTCTTTGGCGAGCCAGTTGAGCATGGGACGCACGCGCAGCCTGAGGTCACTGCTGGACAGCGCCTGCACACCCAAAGCCATGAGCCCGGCGCCGAGGCGATAGGTACCTCTAGTCTCATCACGCTCGATCATTGCCTCGCTAGATAGTGCCTGCAGCAATCGATGCGTCGTCGTCTTATTAAGACCAGCGCGTTCACTAATCTCAAGCAGTCCCATCTCCGGGGATGCGACTGTGAATAACTTCAGCATGCGAATTGCCCGAAGTGCGGCCTGGGCGCCTTGCGGCGGATTTGCAGTAGCCATAGCAACAACCATATTATGAATAACGAGTTCATATTATGATATCCCAGCCAAGCAGTATGACCAAGCACATTAGGCTCTCGAATTTCTTGCAGCCCGCACCCAGATCAGGGAAGCTCAAAAAATATGGCCAATAAAAAAGTTAATCCAAAGCTGAGCGAGTTACGTCGGCTGCTGAAGAAGTACCCGGATACCGCATTCATGGAAGTCTTGATTCCGGATGCGCTGGGAGTACTCAAAGGCAAGCGCGTTCGCGCCAAGGATTTTGAAAAAACCTGCACTGAGCCTTTTTGGTTTTGCGGCGGAACTGTATTGCTCGACGTTCTGGGCGAGGTGGTCGAAGGCTTGCCCGGCTACGACGATGGCGACCCGGATGCACAGTGCTCAATCGTTGCCGGCAGCCTCGCACCGGTGCCTTGGTCGAATCGGCCGATGGCGCAGGCCCTTTTCAGAATGCATGGACAGGACGGTACGCCATTCTTCGCCGACCCCCGTGCCGTACTCGAAAGATCGATCGCGCCGCTGCAGAAGATGGGCCTCAAGATCGTCATGGCCACCGAGCTTGAATTTTATTTGCTGGATGCCAAGGCCGACAAACCAACCGCGCGGGCACCAAGAGTTCCCGGCATCGGGCGACCGCAACCTGGCGTGCAGGTATACCATCCAGACGACCTCAATGAAGTGCAGCCGTTTCTCGATGACGTCTATGACTTCTGTGATGCACAAGACATTCCCGCTGACACTGTGATATCCGAATATGCGGCAGGTCAGTTTGAAATAAACCTGATGCACATCGACGATCCGGTACTCGCCTGCGATCATGCCGTGCTCTTAAAACGTGCCGTCAAGGCCGCCGCGCTCAAGCATGGCTTTGTTGCATGTTTCATGGCAAAACCGTTTGCGGAAGATTCCGGCAACGGCCTGCACATCCACATGAGTCTGGTCGACAAGAACGGTAAGAATTACTTTTCTCAAGGCAAAGACAGCCTTGCATCGCCGCCCTTCTCTGCTCGACTACGTTATGCGGTCGGTGGCTTGCTTAAGACAATGCCCGAGGCCACGGCAATTTTCTCGCCGAACGCGAACTCCTACCGTCGCTTGCTGCCAGAGAACTTCGCGCCGGTGGATACCAACTGGGGTGTCAATCACCGCGTTGTTTCGGTGCGCATTCCGGCGGCCGATAAGCACAATCTGCGCTTTGAACATCGCGTTGCGGGTGCTGATGCAAACCCCTACCTGGTGACTGCAGCTATTGTGGCCGGCGTGCATTACGGCTTGAAGAACAAGTGTGATCCGGGCCGCATGATTAATGAAGGCGAGACTATCAAGCTCAAGACACGCATTCCTGACCGCTGGGACGCAGCGATCGACGAGTTTTCACGCAGCAAAATCTTGCCGGAATATCTGGGCGAGAAGTACTGCAAGATGTATGCGATCAACAGACGCGCTGAAGAGAAGAAGTTTCACGACACGATTAGCACGCTCGATTTTGACTGGTATCTACGTTCGGTATAGCTCAGTCTTTCTCGTTCGCACGTAGCAAATCAGCATCTATCGACCGACCGGCTTGCCAGTAGCACAGCGCTGCGACTGGCAACATGACAACGGTCGAGATTAACAGGGCATAGCGTAAAGACTCATCGCCCTGAGAAGGGCGCAATAAGTCGCTCATCAGGCCGGTAACGGCTGGACCGATCATCAATCCAACAACGTTGAGGATCAGCAGCATTAGCGACGATGCCACCGCGCGCATGCGCAGAGAAACCAGACTCTGTGTTTGACCCAGCACCGGAGCAAGATAGAAATTCATGATCACGCTGGGGAAAACGAACAGACTCAGGCACCACAACAAGGTACTCGAAAGAAATACGGCTGCAAGGCATGCGGCGCTTAGCAGCGTACTTACCGCGATGAAATTGAGTGCGCGCTTGTGCCCTTGCAAGCCCATGCGGTCTGCGAAATAGCCGCCGAGAAAAAACCCAAGCCCGCCGGCAAACCCATAAATAAGGCCCAACCAAACACCGATCGAGGTCGCGCCAATCTCAAAACTGCGACCAAGGAAACTCGGCATTTCGAAGATAATAGAATAGCCGACGAAAGAACTGGCGCCGGCGCCAAGCGCCATGAACAGAAAAGACCGCCGCGACGCGAGAAAATGGACGACATCCATCAATGACGGTTGTTCGCCGCTTACGGCACGATTGTCGGCAGCTCCACGCGGCGGCTCGATCACCGTGAACCGAACCAACGCGGCAAGCAGCAGTCCCGGCAGACCAACAATGAAAAACGCGTATCGCCAACTGTAGTTGTCGACAACCCAGCCGCCCGCCAGATAAGCCAGCATGATTCCTGCCGAGATACCGAGCGTGTATACGCCCATCGCAGACGATCGCTGCTCCGGCGGATACAGGTCGGCGATCATTGAGTGCGCCGGGGGACTACAACCTGCCTCGCCAATACCAACCCCCACTCTTGCAATTGCGAGTTGCCAGATATTAGCCGCGAATCCCGACAACGCAGTCATGCCGCTCCAGACTGCGACTGCCAAAGCGATCAAATTGCGTCGATTGCTACGGTCCGCAAGACGCGCAATGGGAATCCCGAGAACGACGTAAAAAAGCGCGAATGCCGTACCAGCAAGCAGGCCAAGAACCGCATCACCTACTTGAAACTCTTCTTTGATCGACGGCAACAGGATCGCCAAAATCTGGCGGTCGATAAAGTTGAACATATAAACAACGGCCAGAATGGCCAACGCGTAACGGCGCGCGCCGAGCGACATTGGAGTTACGTCGCTACTATTCTCTGTCGGCATCTATTTGAGCTGGCGCGACGGCGGCGGCATCTGGTCGGCGCGGATCCGCCGCTCCCTGAAACAATCCGTCCTTTTTGCCGACACTCTGCAGGCTCGTAAATGTCGACTGCGCGTTAACGACCGTATGGCCGCGCTCTTGAAGAATCTTGATCGTATCCGGGCTATGACCGGACTCAACCAATAGCTGGTCGGGAAACCACTGATGATGAATACGTGCCATGTTCGCCGCTTCTGCAATTCCCCGACCATGATCAATGACGTTAACGACCATTTGTAAAACTGCAGTAATAATTCTCGCGCCGCCCGGACTACCCGTCGCCAATACCGGTTCACCGTCTTTAAACACAATCAACGGGGTCATCGAACTTAATGGCCGCTTGAGTGGCTGCACAGTATTTGCCTCTCCTCCCAGCAAGCCAAAAACATTCGGCACGCCGGGTTTCGAAACAAAGTCTTCCATTTCGTTATTCAAAAGAAAACCGGCGCCTGCCACCGAAATTGCAGAACCGTACGACGTATTCAAGGTATAGGTGTTTGAAACGACGTTGCCATCAACATCTATCACCGAAAAATGAGTGGTATCTTCGCTCTCCACTGGCACTGGCACACCCGGTTTAACGTCTGATGACGGTCGCGCCTTATTCATATCTATAGTCGCTGCCAGCTCTGCCGCGTACTTTTCGCTGGTCAGCCAATCGACTGGAACATCATAGAAGTCCGGATCGCCAAGATGCTCACTGCGGTCGGCATAGGCAAGTCGCATGACCTCAGTCATCACGTGAACTTCATCGGCACTGCCAGCACCGAACTCTGCGATTGGGAAATGCTCAAGAATGTTGAGCATTTGCAGAACGTGCACGCCGCCCGAACTGGTTGGCGGCATTGCCACAACTTCATAGCCTCTATAGTCGCCGCGCAACGGTTCACGAATCGCGGGTTTATAGGCCGCTAACGACGCCATGTCGATCAGGCCACCACCGGATTTCATTTCGGCAACAATCTTCTCCGCGATTGCACCACGATAAAAAACATCCGGACCCTCGTCCGCGATGAGTTGCAAGGTATCTGCCAAGTCCGCCTGTATCAGACGCTCGCCCATCTCATAAGGCAGCTTGTCAGGCTTGTAGAAATACCCACAGGTCGTGTCGTCGACACACATGCGTAGCTGGCGGTTCTTCAGCTGCAACGAAAGATCCTGATTGACGATGATTCCGTCTCTAGCGAGATCCACGGCCGGCTGCAGCAAGCGCTTCCAAGGCAGCTTGCCGAATTCTTTGTGTGCGTAGTAAAGGCCTGCCACCGTACCTGGGACGGCCGAGGCTTTGTGAGAGTTGCGAGACAGGTTCGGGTCTGCATCGCCGTTTGCGTCCAGAAACATATCTCGAGTAGCGCCCAATGGCGCCATTTCTCGATAATCAATCGCGGTGGTGGTGCCTGACTCCGCGTTGTAGACGAGCATGAATCCGCCACCGCCGATGTTGCCAGCTCGCGGCAACGTGACGCCCAGCGCGAAGCCGACTGCTACGGCCGCATCCACCGCATTGCCGCCGTCGGCGAGAACCTGCGCGCCAATTTCTGCGGGTATTCTATTCTGCGCAGCAACCATACCGGTCTGGCTATAAACAGGATGGTGAACAGCGCGGTATGCAACGATCGCTTGTGCATTCGCGGGCGGCCCGATAAAGGATACCTGCAACACGACTGTCACGACGATAATCAATAAGAACAAACGTCGCATCAGAATTCTCTCTTCAGGCTATGGCAATACAGTCTTGAAGATGAAGAAGAACACAATTGCCAGAATCGCGCCAGCGGGAATTGTGACAACCCAGGACACGAAAATCCGGCCAACTACGCGTAGATCGATAGCATCGATTCCGCGAGCGAGGCCTACGCCCAAAACACCGCCAACCAGCGTATGGGTTGTCGAAATAGGAATGCCCGTACCCGACGCGATAACGATCGTTGTGGCCGCCGCCAATTCCGCGGCAAAACCGCGACTAGGCGTGAGCTGCGTAATTCTGTCCCCTACCGTCGCGATCACATGCCGACCATAGGTAGCCAGACCAACGACGATTCCTCCGCCGCCAAGAATCAAAACCCAGATGGATAATGAAGACTTGGCTGCAACGGCACCGGTCTGAGCAACACTGATAACGGCAGCCACCGGACCGATTGCGTTTGCGACATCGTTGGAGCCGTGCGCAAACGCCATGCCACAAGCGGTAACAATCATTAATACGCCGAAGACTCGCTCAACCGTATGAAAATGTTGTTTCTTATCGGCTTTTTTATCCGGTTCAATCTTGCCAATAGCGAAAGCCCCAAACACTGCGATCGCCACCGCGATTGCGGTCGCCAGAATGTAGCTGTCGGTTAGGCTGATATCTAATCCCACGTGTTTTAGACCCTTGAGAATGGTCACCAACGTGATCGTGAATGCTGCGAAAAAAATGTAAACCGGTACATAGCGTTTGGCCATAGCCAGCGGGTCGTCAGTGCGTAAAATTAATCTCTGCACGCTGCGGTAAATAAGATAAGCGATAAAACCGGACGTTAGCGGCGATACGACCCAACTCATCACGATCGTGCCAACCTGACTCCACTGCACAGCATCGATGCCGATTCCGACCGCGGCGAAACCAACAATAGCGCCGACGATTGAGTGTGTCGTGGAAACCGGCCAACCTTGACTCGAAGCAATTGCAAGCCAGGTGCCAGCGGCCAGCAATGCGGCCAACATGCCGTAAACGAGTAGCTCGGGACTTCCGGAAAGCGATTCAGAGTCGACAATACCCTTACGAATCGTTGAGGTAACCTCGCCTCCCGCAAGAACCGCACCAAGAAACTCGAATATCGCGGCAACCATAATCGCCTGCTTGATGGTCAATGCTTTCGAACCGACCGACGTGGCCATCGCATTCGCTACATCATTGGCGCCAATACCCCATGCCATGAAAATCCCGAACAGGGCGGCCAGGGTTATATAGACAATCTCTGCTTCCATGAAGGTCCCTCGAGCAGTGGTGATCTAAGTAGAGATAATTTCTAGTGAGACAACAATAATTCTAGACGGCGGCCAACACGTTCCGCCATGTCAGCAATCTCGCCAGTCGTTTCGATAACCTTATACATAAAAATGGCATCGATCGGATCGAGGCTTGCCTCAATCTCGAACAAGGCAGCGCGTAAAGCGGCCTGCTTGTCGTCGGTATCCGTTTCAATCTGGTCGAGCTCTTCGATCAAGCCCGTAACAAGAGCAACTTCTGCACCGCGAAAGCCTGCAGTAAACAATTCATCCAGTTCTCGTACGCTCTTGCGCGCCTGCTTCGCGGCATCAATATTGCGGTCAACAAATTCGAGAAACTGTTCCGCGATTGCCGAAGGAATCTGCATTTTCCGCCCCATGACGATGCCAGATACATCCTTGGTGCGATTCGCGATCTTGTCCTGCACAAGCAACAATTCCAGCAGATCTTCACGCGGCACCGGCATGAACAAACTCTTGGGAAGTTGCAGTCGTATTTTTTTCTTCAGATCGTCGGCGTCGTGTTCCAGAGTTTCGATCTTGGATCGGTACTCCATCGCTTTGTCCCAGTCTCCAGCTACTGCGGCCAAGAAAAACCCGCTTAGCTGCTTTGCGCAGTCATACGCAATTCCGATATGCTTTTCGAGCGGTTGGACGGGCGACGCGCCGAAAATATTGGCCAGCATGTTTGCCATTGGATATGAACCTCTCAGGAGATTTTCGGCGTCATCCTAACATAGAGATTTCTATCGCCGAGCAATATATTCCGATACACGCTTGACGCTATCTGCTAATGCAATCAGTGATTGCGTGCTACACTCGCCAGCCCTTATGAATCAGGCACTTGGCTCGATGAATCACTGGTTAATGAAGTCCGAACCCGACGTTTACAACATTGACGACCTGCAGCGAGACGGGCGCGAAATGTGGGACAGCATTCGCAACTATCAGGCGCGCAACATGATGCGCGACGACATGCGAATCGGCGACGAGGTCTTCTTCTATTACTCCAACTGCAAAGAGCCGGGAATTGTTGGTATATCGAGAGTCTGCAGCGAGCCCTATCCGGACCCGACGCAGTTCGATAAGAAATCAAAATATTTTGACCCGAAAGCCACCAAGGAGATGCCACGCTGGATTCTGGTCGACGTCGAATTCGTGAAGAAGTTTGAGCGCACAATCACGTTGACCGAATTGAAATCACACCCCAAACTCGAGGACATGATTTTGACGCGTCGTGGCAATCGACTATCGATCATGCCGGTTGAAGACCAGCATTGGGACTTTATTCTGTCGCTGCTGTAGTTGCCGAAGCTACCAGGACTTAAGAAGGGTCTGAATTTTCGCAGCGCCACCCAGTGCGAGCATGATTACAAGATCGCCAGGCTGAGCCCACTCCATCGCCGCCATCAGCGAGTCTGTTTCTTCATCGAAGTGTTCGATTTGCGCCGCAACGGCACCATTTAGCAATAACTCATCTTTGATGATGGAAAACACTTCGCCGGCTTCCCGACCACGATGATAGTCGGCCAGCTCCGAGACTACGATTTTATCCAGGCCAATCGACCACGCGTCGCGCGCGAGCTCACGAATCGCATGTTCGGGCCGATCACCCGCCTGACCAAAGCACAATGCCCGTCGTTTGGCTGGCAACGCCTGCGCCATATCGAATAACGCCTGCATCGCGTGTGGGTTGTGCGCAAAGTCGACCAGTACTTTGCGCCCGCCGATATCGTACACATTGCATCGTCCGGGATTGTCATTCTGGGAAATAGTTGTCAGTCCGGCACGAATATCTGCGAGCGATGCTCCCAGGCAATAGGTCAACGCGGATGCAGCAAGTGAATTGGCAACGTTATGCCGCGCCGCGCCGTTCAAGGTGATCTCGATATCGGTAGACCGACAGATAACTTCTCGAG
>RCNC010000741.1_pt1 | contig 21260 bp, 15 predicted proteins | sample 2041301 | NCBI WGS metagenome assembly RCNC01 (sample SAMN09708231, study PRJNA481090) | Marine sediment metagenome, whole genome shotgun sequencing project. | biome: marine sediment; feature: ocean; material: sediment; isolation source: Sewage treatment plant 13A marine sediment (STP13A) ...
CACACCCTTAAGCGCCTTGAGAACTTTTTTTGCCACATTTTTTTCAACATCAAAGAATGAAAACTCTCTTTTGAGTTCGATTCGTCCGATTTTTTTTGATGATATCCCTGAATTATCGCAGACCAGACGGACGATGGCACCTTCTTTGAGATTGTCCAGTCGACCGACATTGATGAAAAATCGCTGGGTATTACCTGCAAGGCGGTGGTCGGCTTTGTCTGCTTTTGTCGGACGCTTTTTCACTTTCACGTTTATGTCTTCCGCCCCGCGATAGTAATCGAGAAAGCGGTTGAACTCGGCCGAAACAAATCGGCGGATCAATTCTTCTTTACTGAAAGCGGAAAGGGTCTCGAGTACCGGAGGAAGGTAATTATCAATTTCTCTGTTGTTAACCTCCGCGGAAACCATTCGTTCCACCAGCGCGAAGAGCTGTTTCTCGCAAACCGCACGACCACTTGGGATTTTATCATACACAAACCGGATACCGCTTTGAGACTCTAGCTCATGAATCCGTCGGACTTCCCGGGTGTTTACCAGTACGATGGATACGCCGGATTTCCCAGCCCGGGCCGTTCGACCGCTCCGGTGGGTATAGCGATCCGGTTCATCGGGAAGATTGTAGTTGATGACATGGGTGATGTCATCCACATCCAGACCCCTTGCGGCCACGTCTGTGGCCACCAGCAACTGGAGCGTTTTCTCCCTGAATTTTTTCATCACCTGATCCCGTTGCATCTGGGACAGATCGCCGTGCAGGGCTTCGGCATTATAACCATCTTTCATCAGTCTGTCGGCTACGGTCTGAGTTTCCCTGCGTGTACGGCAGAAAATAAGACCAAAAATATCGGGGAGATAGTCGATCATCCGTTTGAGGGCCGCGTAGCGATCTTTCTCTTTGACCACATAACAGGTATGAGAGATGTTTTCAGCGGCTTTGTTGCGCAAACCAGCGGTGACGGTTACAGGGCTGGTCATATAGCTGTCGGCTATTTTTGCCGCAGCACTCGGCATGGTGGCTGAAAAAAGCCAGGTTCGTTTGTCGGAGGGCGTCCGTTTCAGAATGTCGTCGATATCTTCCTGAAAGCCCATGTTGAGCATTTCATCGGCTTCATCCAAAACCACATAGGCCACGGTACCCAATTTGACGACCCTTCGCTTGATGAGATCCAACAGCCGGCCGGGGGTAGCCACAATGATCTGAGCCCCTTTTTTAATTTGGGATATCTGATTTCGAATATCGGCACCACCATAGACGGCAGTAATTCGGGCGTTTATGGTGTGTCGTGCATACTGTTTCAGGTCACCGGTGATTTGAAGGCAGAGTTCCCTCGTAGGGCAGAGAATCAGCCCCTGAGGGCCTGGTGCCTCAAAATCAATCAACTGAATCAGGGGCAGACCAAAGGCGGCGGTTTTCCCCGTGCCGGTCTGGGCCAGACCAATAATATCGGTATCACCTGTCAACATCAGGGGGATGGTCTTTTCCTGAATCTGGGTGGCATATTCAAATCCGAGCTGCTCAATAGCCCTGAGTATTTCATGCTTTAAGTCAAAAGAAGAAAACTTCATAAATTCTTTCCTGATGATGGCCGGAATAAACCACGGCCGGTTATGTCGCTCAAACCATACAAAAAGCCGCCTCGGCGCGTTTGCCGGACGGCTTTGTTCAGATTTCGGTGCTCAACCCGGTGACATGGTCATGCGACATTGTCAAATCTGCCGGATTGATTATTATCCTACCCCAATACCGTCTGTTTTAAAATTATTCAATCTTTTTTATCAGATCGGATTGTTCTGGTTTGTAATACTTTTGTAAAATCACCTTATCTGTTTTACTTTTCATTCCCGGAACCCCATACTCTGCATAGTTTTATCAATAAAATCGTAGCACGATTTTATTAAACGCGACGGTGTCGCTCCGATGCGAAAGGATAAGATTCTTATCCCTGCAGCATGCGAAGCACTGCCGAACGGCAGAACCTACAGGATATTGTGGAATTCAATTTTAACGAATGAGGTGAGCCTGTTGCACTATACAATCTTTGACACACCGGTTGTGAAATCTGTTATTCGATGGATATCCATTTTGTTACTTAAAATTTCCGGATGGCGCACAGAGGGAACAATCCCCGACATCCCCAAGTTCGTAATGATCGCAGCCCCCCATACATCCAACTGGGACTTTCCCATTATGATGTTCATCGCCTTTAAACTAAAAGGAAAGCTCTACTGGATGGGCAAGGATACCCTTTTCAAAAGACCCTTTCAAAGAATTTTCAGATGGTTGGGAGGCATACCCATAAACCGCAGCCGTTCCAACAATGTTGTGGGACAAATGGTCGATAAATTTGCTGAGATGGATAGACTTATTTTGACGATCCCGCCTTCCGGGACACGAAAAAAAGTCAAGCAATGGAAATCCGGCTTTTACCACATTGCCGCAGGAGCCAATGTCCCTGTGGTGCTTGGTTTTCTCGATTTCAAAAGGAAAACAGGCGGGATTGGCCCGGTGGTAACCACCACCGGTGATATGGAACAAGACATGATGGTAATCAGATCGTTTTATGCAAACATCGAGGGAAAATATCCTGAAAAAAACAGGTTTGCCTATTTGAAACAGAATATAGGCTCAAAATATCGGGCATAAAATCGTAGGACGTTTTTATCGAACGTGACGTTATCGATCCAGAACCACATACAATACCCGTGATTGCCATGCAGATAATGATCATCCAACAGTTGTCTCGTAGAAATTTCATACGACACTAGATCCGTCCGATAAAATCAAACTCCAGCTTAGCCTGGAATTTCTCGATACGGGTAAAAATTTCTTTGAGCATTTTCTGCTCGATGCGGGTGAGCTTCTTGGGATTGATATAATTGTGCGGTGAGTCCTTGTCATCGACGATGGCGGTTACCTGGCAGACAAAGCGCAGCTGCAGAAGAAAACTGTAGGCTTTTACAAGTTCTTCATATTCCTCAAGCTGGAGGACACCCTTCAGGTTGAGCTGCTGCAGCCTTTCCAGTGTGTTGGTTTCCTCGATATGGTTTTTCAGGGCATACACCCTGGCGAAATCGACAATGGGCGTCATGGCACTCTTGATGTCGAACATATCCCGATGTTTTCCTTTTGACTCCACAACAAAATTTCTGAAAAAGCCGATGGGGGGCTTGAAATACATGGCATTCTCTGTGAGATGTCGCAAAAAGCCGGGCCAGCCGTCCAAGGCTTTGAATAGAAATGCCCGCAGCGAATCAACCAGTGTCCCATCGCCATATCCGCTACGGAAATCGAAAAAAATGCTCGCCTGCAACAGGTCCTCACCCTCGGCGCCGTGAATCCATTTAGAAAAATTCTTTTTCCACTGAGCCAGCGGCTGGCACCACCTGGGATTTTTAGCCATGACATCGCCGGTACAGAACACGTATCCAGCATCATCCAGAAGTGTACAGACGGTTTCCCCAAATTTGAGAAAATATTCCTGTACAGCTGCCCTGGACGCCTCGGGTACATCCTCGAAGATGATGGCGTTGTCCTGATCGGTCTTGAGTGTCTGTTCGCTGCGACCTTCGCTGCCCAGAATCATGAATACAAAGCGAGCAGGAGGTGCTGGATGGTGCATCAGTGCAAATTCTATAATTTTATTTAAAATAGTATCTGAAATGGTTGTGATAAAACGGGTCAGGTTCTTGGCATTTGCACCACTGCTGATCAAGGTCATGATTTGCTTGGGAAGTTTGTTGTGACGATCGACAATCTCTTCCATGCTGTTCGCCGTAGCAATTTCCCGGACCAGGAAAACCGGGGATTGGCCCTGGGCCGTCAGAATATCTCGATTTGATAGGATTCCCACAATCTGTTCGTTTTCGTCCGTGATGGCAATATGACGGATGCCCGACTTCATCATCCGCATCAGGACTTCAAATATGAGTGCCTGGCGGGAAATAGTCTTGATAGGGAAAGACATTACCTCGGCGACAGGGCGCTCCGTATCATACCCTAGGGCAATAACCTTCTTGGTTAAATCCTTTTCCGTGAGAACACCCGTGCATCGGCCATCGGCATCTTTGAGGAACAGGGAGCTGATATTTTCCCGGCTCATCTTGGTCGCTGCCTCACGAATACTCAGGCTTACATCCCCGAATACCGGTGTTCTTGTATAGATGCTCGATATGGGTTGATTGAAGAAAACCAGCCCCTCTTCCTGGGGTTGTATGGTTTTGGCAATAATGGCGGCATAAGATCGTTCGAGCATTCGCTTGCCAAAGGTATCGGTAAAATACTCGGTGAAAGTCTCGTTCGTCTCACAAAGATCTATAAATGTTTTCTTCGGGATCAGATAAAAAACAGCATTTTCCGTAACCCGCAATGTTCGGACGGAAATGCCATCATTCAGGAGCATTGAAATACCGCCGTAAAGATCCCCCTCACTGAGCATACCCAGCATGGTTTTTCTGCCACGATCTTCAAAATATCGTTCCGCAGACCCCCGCTGCACAATATAAAGATGTCCGACTCTGGACCGACTCTGGACAAACAAAACACGGTCCTTGGGGTGCTGAACCACAGTCAGTTCATTGATGGCATCTGAAATCGATTCTTCCGGAAGAAAGGAAAACGGTTCGATGCCGGAAAGAAAATGACGGGCCTGTCCGGTTTCAATCATTGCCTTTATGGAATCATCAAAAACGTGCTTGCTGAAATTTTCCAGAAAGAATTCATAGAACTGCGGATAGCGGGCACAAAGATCCTGAAAGATCTCCTTGGGTATCTCGTATCCCGAACAGTCTTCTTCCACAATGGCTGTCCGCAGTGAAACCCCCCCGTTCATGAGAATGGTAATACCCCCAAAAACTTCTCCGCTTTTGATAAAACCGGAGGGCACGCTCTCCCCGTCTCTCAAATCAAAAAGAGCGAGAGATCCTTTTTTAACGACATAGACACTGTCGATGACAGTCTCGTCTTTTACCGCCAGTTGTACGCCTTTTTTATAACGGTTGAAATTAATCTCCTGGGATATTTTCTGTGTCTCTTCATCTGGGAGGAACGAAAAATGGGGCATGCCCGAAAGGTATTTTGCGGCCTTGTCCATCATCGGTTCACCTATACCTTGTTTGGGGTTAGGGGGTGAGTTTGTCGAGCGCTTTTCTTGCCTTGATAAGTTCTTCGTTGGTCAATCGGAGACGTGCGGTAATATACTCGGCAAAAATTCTGTAGAGCAGAAGGAGAAAATCCACGCGCTCGTCCTGGTCATCAGAATGTGACAGCCGTTTTTTCGCGGAAGTATCCACAGCGAGACAGACGGTTTTTCCCACGGCATAAACTGATGCAGAGCGTCTTTCATCGTCGACAACACGCATTTCACCAAAGATTTCACCCTGCTTGCCAATGTGGCCGATGGTGACGCCTTCCTTGAGAACCCGGATTTTTCCGGACAACAAAAAATAGAGCCAGGGATCCAAATCCCCTTCTTGAATAATCTGCTCCTTGTCCTCGTACTGGCGGATCTTGCTCAAACGCAGCAGTTTGCCAAGGCTTTTTGTTTCAAAGTTGCTCAGAGCCGAAATTGTCATCAGTTTTTGAATATTTTCAATATTTTCTTTTAAATATTTAGACTCTATCATTCCGATTCTCCTTAAAGCCTACTTCCGATCCCTGGTCGCCATTTTAGCATATGAATTGCAACAATGCATGGAATGACCCTACGGATATCGACTACCCCCATGTCGAGCACTCGGGGAGTTTCCAATCGCTTTGGAACAGGAGGGGTAATCAACGGCTCCAGCGCACAAACGCATGCATAAGGCAGCCTAAAGAAAGAACAAGATTTTATCAAGAAAAATAAATCTGTTTTCCGAATTTATAAAACCCGGTCTTGTCACTCATAATACAGTGTAAAACAGGCTGATCAGGGTTCAAGACAGTCCTTGCTCAGGCTGTCTTGAAAGGCGACAGGATAACACCCGTCAAAACAGGCTTTACAGAAGTGATTTTCCGGGTGTTTGACCTTGGTTGCGTTTAAAAGGCCTTCGAGACTCAGGTAATACAGGGAGTCCAGCCCCAGATGTCCTCTCAACTCCTCTACTGTCTTGTTTGCGGCAATCAATTCTCCCCGGGTTGAAAAATCGATGCCGTAATGGCAGGGGAATCTGTGGGGGGGGCCACTCACGCGCATATGGACACGGTTGACACCAAGTTCCCGCAATGCTTTTACACGCGTTTTTACCGTGGTACCTCTGATAATGGAATCTTCAATGATGATAATATCTTTCCCTTTCAACAGGGATTTGATGGGGTTCAGCTTTACCCGTACACCAAAATCGCGCATGCTCTGGGTGGGCTGGATAAATGTTCTCCCCACATAATGGTTTCGAATCATGCCCATTTCAAACGGTATACCCGAGGCCTCTGCATAGCCTAAGGCTGCATATGTCCCGGAATCCGGAAATGGCATGACAAAGTCAGCATCCACACTCGATTCTTGGGCCAGTCGCCTCCCGTGTGCCTTTCTGAGCTGGTAGACATTCGTTCCATAAAAAGAGCTGTCGGGTCTTGCAAAGTAAATAAATTCGAAGATGCAGAAAGCCCGTCTATCCGGTACCGACACTTGAATGCTCTTGATTTCGCTACCGTTGATGATGACAATCTCTCCCGGGTTCAGTTCTCGAACAAACTCGGCCTGGACAAGGTCCAGAGCACAGGTTTCAGATGCCAGCACATAATTGCCATTCAGGCGGCCCAGGCAAAGAGGCCTGAACCCGTATGGATCCTTGATACCGACAACTTCTCCCTTGCCGGTTAACATAATAAAGGAGAAAGCGCCTTTCAGTTTTTGGACGGCCGCAACCAATGCCTGTTCAAATCCAAGTTGTAAATTTTTGACAAAGAGGTGCAAGAAAATTTCACTGTCCATGGTCGTCTGGAATATGGAACCGACTTCCTCCAGCTCGCGCTTCAGGTCATAGGCATTGACAATATTGCCATTGTGCGCAACAGCGTAGGATTTTTTCCTGTGCTGAACAACAAATGGCTGGGCATTCATTAGAATGGAACTACCGGTTGTAGAATAACGAACATGCCCGATGGCATGCCGGCCGTGAAGATCTCCCATGTGATCGGCGTCAAACACATCCGGAACCAGCCCCATTCCTTTGTGAGCATAAATTGCCTGGTCCCTGGCAATGGCGATACCCGAACTTTCCTGGCCCCTGTGCTGGAGGGCGTAGAGCCCGAAATAGGTCATCCGTGCAGCTTCGGAATGCCCTGAAATACCAAATATTCCACAAGCTTCTCTGGGTCGCCCTTGGCGTATAAATTCATGGTCTGAAACCATTTTTTGGTTGCTCCTAACAAATAGTTCATTATCTGTTTCAAGTGTCATTAACACAACCAACACCCAAATCAACCCCAAATAATTCGTTTTACATATTCATCAAACGCAACCTTGCTGCCTTTATATCGCTCGGATGTCCTAATAGCAGACACCCTTGGTTCAATAATTGAGGTGGGCTAGATTCTTGTTTTATGGTTTGCCTTGACGTATAATTAGCTTGTCCAACATGAAAATATACTTGGACATGACAATGCTATCCTTTACCAAAATTAAATTTCTCGCAGTAAACTACGAGGAATCTTCTGCCGCAAGGCAGAACCCACGGGGAATGTGCTCGCTGTCGCGGTTCAGGCTACAGGGGTTAGACAAAAACCCAATCGTGTTTATAGTATTCTGATTGGGTTAATATAATCCATTCATTTTTTTAGTTAATCCATGGAGGTAGCCGATGCTGACCATCGTCGCCAAAATATTCAAAACACTCAATTCCGAAACAGAACCGTTTCAGATCAGTCTGGCACTCTGCTTTGCGATGATAGCCGGCTTGACCCCCCTGTGGAGTCTTCATAACTTTATCGTCCTGCTGCTGGTACTCATTCTGCGGGTCAATCTGACAACGTTCATTCTGGCATGGCTCGGGTTTTCCGGTATTGCCTATATATTGGATCCAGTACTGCATGCTTTTGGACTCCACATCCTGACGGTAGACGCCCTGAAAGGTTTCTGGACAGCCCTTTACAATTCAACCCTGTGGCGTCTCTCGAATTACAACAACTCCCTTCTCATGGGTAGCCTGGTCACGTCACTGGGGCTATTTGTTCCTCTTTTTTTCCTTTCAAACATGATCATTAGGAAATACCGGGAACATATCCTTGACTGGGTCATGAAATCACGCATCGTGCAGGCACTCAAGGCTTCAAAGTTCTATGGTATTTATCAATCGGTGCCCGATTGGGGAGGCCTATCATGACAAAATGGCTTCGCTGGCAGGGATTGATCGCTTTTGTGGCAGTTGTCGTCTTTGTTTTTCTCGCCTGGTATTTTCTGGTGAACACGATTGTCAGGCATTCTATTGAAAAGGCCGGTACCCGTATTGTGGGCGCCAGGGTTGAACTTGCCAAGGCAGATGTGCATCTGTTTCCATTGGGTATCAGCTTGGTGCGTCTTCAGATAACGAACCCTGACAAACCCATGTCCAATGTCCTTGAAGCAGGGCAGATTGATTTTGCCATAGACAGTCTGAATCTGCTGAGACGAAAAATCATCATCAACACCATGACCATGGAAGGTGTTCGTTTTAACACACCCAGAAAAACCTCGGGCGCCGTTAACTTTCACAAAGACCAGGGACGGTCTGAAACGTCTAAAGACACACCATTTGCGATACCAGGCATTTTTTCCTTTCAGTTACCGGACATCCATGAAATTCTTGCAAGAGAAAAACTCGAATCACTGGAACATATAACAAATCTTCGAGAGGAAATCGAGACAGCAAAAGCTGACTGGGAAAAGCGATTGGCAGATGCTCCTGACGAAAACACGTTCGAGCAGTATCAAGCGCGTGCCAAGAAACTACAAAAAGGTTCCAAAGGTATTTCAGGCACTCTGACCAAAGCCAGTGATTTGAAAAACCTACAAAAGGATATATCCAAGGATCTGAAGCGACTTAAAGACATCCAAAAGAAGTTTGCGCGGGATAAAAAAAACCTAACAAAGAAACTGGATCAATTGAAGTCGGCGCCACAGCATGACGTGGATCGAATCCTGAACACCTACAATCTTTCTTCAGATGGTCTGGGAAATGTCTCCCAACTTCTCTTCGGAGATAAAATCGGTGGCACCGTCCAGAAAGCTATCTTCTGGTATGGGAAAATAAGCCCTCTTCTGACAAAGGTCGGACCCAGGGACAAAAAAGATGTCACAGAAAAACCGGACAGGGGCAAGGGTGTTTATGTTCGCTTCAAGGAAGAATCGCCACTCCCGGATTTGCTGGCAAGACAAGTAGGTGTCTCCACGATTATTGAGGCAGGAAACATCAAGGGTGAACTCCGGCAGGTAACAACAGATCAGGCAGTACTTGGAATACCCCTTGAATTCAATTTTTCAGGTGTCAAACTCCAAGGCGTTCAATCCATTAATATCAAAGGATCCCTCGATCATATTGATCCAAACAAAGCCAAAGACCAGATGACTATTGCTGTTCAGCAATATCGTGTTAACGATTTAAAATTGTCTGCCACTGACAATCTGCCCCTTACCCTGAAAAAGGGTCTGGCAAATTTGAATTTAACGGCGTCCATAGATGAAGAGATTCTCGATGCCCATATCCAGGTGACCATGGACACGGCAGAACTAGAAGCAGAAAACAAGACCAGCGGCAATAAGCTTCAACAAGCCCTGCATGCTGCCCTGGCAGACGTCTCAACGTTCTCCGTCAATGCCCGGGTGACAGGACCCCTTGACAATTACAAGGTCAAGATGACATCGGATCTGGACAAGATACTGAAAAATGCCGTTGGCAGGCAGATGAAAGCACTCACCAATGAATTTCAGAACACGCTTCGGGCAGGCATCTCAGACAAGATCAAGGGCCCCATGGCAGATACATCCGACAGAATGTCCGGCTTAGACAGTATTACCCAGGAAATTTCATCCCGCCTGGATCTGGGAAACGATGTGTCCGGGTTAAAGCTCTTCTGAAAGCAGTATGGCCTCGGCAACTTCACGCATGGATTTACGCGTGTCCATACTGCGCTTCTGTATCCAGCGATAAGCTTCTTCACCTGTTCTGTCGCGGCGCTTGGTAAGCACCTCTTTGGCGCGCTCCACCAGTTTACGGGTTTCGAGCTCCTCCTGAATGACCTTGGTTTTCACCATGAGTTCCGTATTGATAATGGCGGCCGCTGCCTGGTTGGCAACGGTTTGGATTAGATTGATTTCCGTTGTTGATCGAACTCGGTTTTGTTCATGATAGAATTTTGAAATCCTCACAGGCTTGACCCTGGATTATCTATATATTTTTCAACATGTAAATAACCAGACGTATTGAACGGCTCCCCGTACCTGAAGTAAATATCCCTGTTCGGATAGAATTGAGTTGACTCTGCACCGGTCATAACTGATAAAATCCTGATATCGGTTACCATGATGCGCTTTTATACACGGATGGGGAAAACATGAACCATGACAAACAAAACTTTCCGCCGGAAATCATAAACGATGCTAAAAGTCGCTGGGAAACATTTTCCCGGGCCTCAGAAGCATACGCAGACATTATCGAGGCGGATAAGGTATTTTTAGAGGAGTTGCTTCAGGTCTGGGCCCTGAGCGAGTTTATTTCCAAAAGCTGTCTACGGGAACCCGCCATGTTGATGGATCTGTACAAAAGCAAACAGTTGCTTCAATCATACCCTGCCGATTTTTATCGGGAAAAACTCAAGGGGCTGTTGACAGATTTTGACCCCAAGCCCACCATCCTTCTAACCAACGCTGGTCTGACAAACCAGATCCCTGCATTGCAGCGTTTGTTAAGAAGTTTTCGGCGGCAAGAAATGATTCGCATCGCCTGGCGGGATCTATCCGGCCGTGCAATGCTTGAAGAAACCATGGCAGACCTCTCTTCTTTTGCAGATAACTGTATTGATTGTTCTCTTTCGGTTCTCTATAACTTGCAATGCTGCGTGGATGGTGTTCCCCGTGCCAAGGACGGCTCCCGTCAACACCTGGCGGTCTTTGGGCTGGGAAAGTTAGGTGGAAAAGAGCTCAATTTTTCATCTGATGTCGATTTGATATTTTCCTACCCCGAAGCCGGCAAAACCGATCATCCTGAACAACCCCAAACCAACGATAGCTTCTTTTCCCGGCTTTGTAGAAATCTCATCAAAACCCTTTCTGAAATTACACCCGATGGTCAGGTTTTCCGGGTAGACATGCGGCTGAGACCTGACGGTGAGAATGGCCCCCTGGTGATGAGTTTTGAAAATACCGAGGAGTATTATCAACTCCACGGGCGAGAATGGGAACGCTATGCATGGATCAAAGCCAGAGCCGTGGCAGGAGACACGACTGCCGCGGAAAGTCTTCTCCAACGGCTCAAACCCTTTATCTACAGACGTTATCTTGACTACGGTGCATTTGACTCCTTGCGAAATATGAAACAAAAAATATCCCTCGAGGTCAGACGAAAAGGCCTGGAAAACAATATCAAGCTAGGACCCGGTGGTATTCGTGAAATCGAATTTTTCGGTCAGGTATTTCAACTTATCCGGGGCGGCGTCATCCCGGGGTTGCAGGATCAACGCCTCCTTAGCATCCTCCATACCTTGGCAAACGAAAATTATATCGAACCCAAAACCCTGGACGAACTCCAGGCATCCTATTTTTTCCTGCGTAATACGGAACACCGCCTCCAGGAATTCTCAGATCAACAAACCCACGAACTGCCCAAAGAACCCAAAATCAGACTCCGGCTGGCCATTGCCATGGGCTTTGACGACTGGGAATCGTTTTCGTCCTGTCTGACACAACATACAGTCACCGCCCACCGCCACTTCAGCAATCTATTGGCAACCAGGCACCCGGAAGCCGAAAAGGAGTGCGGCAACGAAAACAACCAGGAGCTTGCATGCCTCTGGACAAGCATCAGCATGGATAAGCAAACCTACCGTGAGTTATCCCAGGCAGGCTTTAAAGAACCTGAAGCCATTATTAAACGACTGGACCACTTTAAAAGCAGCCCGGGAACACGGGCCTTGAGTCCTGAGGGACGAGCCAGGATCGACAGACTGGTTCCCATCGTCCTGAAATCCACATCACGTTCGCCACAGCCGGACATTGCTTTGAAACGCATCATCGGTCTCATCGAAACAATCCAGCGACGAACCAACTACGTTTCTCTCCTGCTGGAAAACCCCAGTGCGCTGGAGCACCTGATACGCCTGGCCAATGCCAGCCCGTGGATCATCACTTTTCTTTCACGACATCCGGTACTTCTGGACGAGCTCATCGACCCCCGGACACTCTATGCCCCACCTGAAAAAGATGCATTAAAGGAAAATTTGAACCGACGGCTGAGCAAAATCGAAGCGAACGATTTAGAATATCAAATTGAAGCGCTCTGCATCTTCCGCCAGGTGAACGAGCTGCGGGTTGCAGCGGCCGATATCACGGATGTGCTGCCATTGATGCGGGTCAGTGATTACCTGTCCGATATTGCGGAAACCATTATAGAGAAGGTTGTCAGCCTGTCCTGGCAACACCTGGTCACCAAGCACGGCAGGCCATCGGCAAGCCTCAACGACAATCCCTGCGAAAAAGGTTTTGCAGTAATTGCCTACGGCAAGCTTGGCGGACTTGAACTCGGTTATGGCTCCGATCTGGACATGGTGTTTATCCACGCTGGTGATAAAGGTCAAACCACCGGGGATCATCCCATTGAAAATGCCCAGTTTTATGCCCGACTGGGTCAGCGGGTAGTGCACCTTTTGACCACGCATACTGCAGCGGGAAGAATTTATGAAATCGATATGCGTCTGCGTCCTAGTGGAAGTTCGGGACTCCTTGTCAGCCACTTCACATCCTTTCAGGCGTATCAGTCCGAAGATGCCTGGACCTGGGAGCACCAGGCCCTGCTGAGAACACGAACCATTGTCGGAGACAAACATCTGACAGACTGGTTCAACGGGGTTCGGAAAGAGATACTGACCCGCAAACGGCGTCGAAAGGACCTCCAGGGAGAAGTGATCACCATGCGCAATAAAATGCGCCACAGTCTGTCCCCAAAGAATTCGGGCGGCTTTGACCTGAAGCAGGATCAGGGCGGTATCGTGGACATTGAATTTATTGTCCAGTATCTGGTTCTCCTAAATGCCTGGAAGTTTAATGAATTGGTAACCTACCCCGACAATGTCCGGCAGATCCAGGCTCTTTCCGAAACCGGAATCCTCAACGAAAAAGTCGCCCATCTCCTGCGACGAATCTACCTGGTTTATCGCGCCACGGTTCATCGTCTGAATCTTGCTGAAAAACATCACTCGGTTCCGGCAGACACTTTTCAAGATTTACGACAACATGTTGATAAAATATGGTCTTTTTACTTGAACGAATAATCCTATATCATGTTACAAATTTGTAATATTCTGCCTTTTTTGCTAACAATTTTGTAATGTCCGCTTACCTTTACTCAAGCCTCTATCACCTATTCTTTCGATATCATTAGGCAATATTTTTTTCTACCTATTGGCACGACACTTGCTCATTAAGCTGCCAGAAACCCGGAAAAAAGAAAAAAAGTAAACGACTGGCAGAGATGAAAAACCTATTCAACCATATATCCCAGAAGCTCAGACAAAAGAGGAAACAGCTGCTATCTGTATTTCAGACAATGCAACCAGCCGCTTTTATGCAGCAGCACGCCGGCATTCTGGACGACTATTTCCGGGAAAGTTTTGAGCAGAGTATGGTGGGGCCGAAATTGGCTCTGTATAAAAACCCCTATGCCATGATCGCACTGGGTGGTTACGGACGTGAAGAGCAATGTGTTCATTCTGACGTGGACATTCTTTTCCTGTTTCAAAAAGAGGTACCCAAAGCGGCATCAGATCTTATTCAGGAAATCATCTACCCGCTATGGGATCTGGGTCTCGAGGTTGGTTATGCGACCCGGACACTCAAAGAATGCATCCACATGGCCAGAAAAGATCCTATCGTTCTGACACCTATCCTCGATGCAAGATTTATCTGTGGGATGTCCAACCTGTTTTCAAATCTGTTGGACACTCTCCGCCGCAAAGTATTAAAAAAGCAGTCTCGGGAAATCATCACCTGGCTGGTGGACCAAAGCCGGGAAAGACATCTACAGTTTGGCGATTCAACCTATCTGCTGGAGCCAAATCTCAAAGAAGGACAGGGTGGCCTCAGGGATTATCACACCATACTCTGGATCGGTCGAATTAAATTGAATATACGGCAACCTAGAGACCTTGAATATTTCGGCTATATGTCCCACGATGAATACCAGAATACCAGAAAAGCACTTTCCTTTATATGGGATGTACGTAACCGCTTGCATTTAAAAACCGGAAGAAAAAGTGATCAGCTTTATTTCGAGAACCAGATTCAACTGGCGGAATCCATGCACTTCAAAAAACGTTCAGATCACCAGGCGGTGGAGCAGTTTCTGGGTGAACTGCATGCAAACATGGATTTCATGAAACAGCAACTGCTGATGTTTCTCAGCGAACACGGCTATGCCAATGCTTACAGCAAAAGAAATCGGCACCATTTATCGGTCTCCGTGGAAGGCCTGGTGGTAAATGGTGATATGCTCGATTTTGTGTCTTCGGAAGCCGTACTGAACACACCGGCACTTCTTGTCCGGATATTTGAAGAGAGCGCCCGTTTAAAAATCCCCCTGAGCGGTGAAGCCAAACGGATTGTCAGTGAATTTCGTCACCTCATAAGCCCGGAGGTCAGGACCGACAAACAGGTATTGAAAGGATTTGAAATCATTCTCAGGGAACCCACATCCACCATCGACGTTCTCAGAGAAATGCTGGATTCAGGCTGTCTTGTCAGCCTCCTCCCCGAGCTGAAAGGTATTGTCAACAGGATCCAGTATGACGAGTACCATGTTTACCCGGTTGACAAACACTCATTGAAGACCGTGCAGGCCATCAGGGTTTTTGGAACAAACCAGGACGATTCCGGTTGTACGCTCTGCGGCAGTGTCTGGAAAGGGTTGAAAAATCAAAAACGCCTTCTCTGGGCCGCTCTCTTACATGATATCGGAAAGGGCGTTCCGGGAAAAAATCATGCCAAAACCGGTGCCAAACTCGCTCGCAAAATACTGACCGGTTTCGGCTATTCGGAGAACGATACCGAAGTGGTATCATTTCTGGTGGAACACCACCTCCTGCTCATGAAAACGGCCAAGCGCAGGGACATTCACGATGAAGAAACAGCCATCATGTGCGCCAGAATCATCAAGAAAGTCAGTCATCTTCAGATGCTGTTCCTCCTGACGGTTGCAGATGCCGTATCAACCGGCCAGAACGCCTGGAGTGACTGGACCATGGCACTCCTGAGAGATCTCTTTCTGAAGGTGATGAACATTCTGAAAAAGGGTGAACTGGCAAGCCGGCATGCGGTTCAGAACATCGAGAAAAAACAGGATGCAATCCTGGCCTCGGCAAAAACGCCTGATGAAAGGAGTCGACTGGCAGCGACATTTAATATCATGTCGCCCAGATATGTGCTGACCGTGCCGGCTGAAAATATCCTGGAGGATATCACCCTGTATCAAGGTATGGACGATCGGGAATTTGTCTGGCATGTTTCCAAAGATGAGACAGCCGGCACACGTATTGTAAGAGTCTGCGCTAAGGACAAACCGGGTCTCTTTTCAAAAATCGCCGGCATGTTGACCTTAAACAATCTCGATATTCTGGATGCCCAGATTTTCACCTGGCGCAATAATATAGCACTTGATATTTTCACCCTCAAGCCACCACCGGATAAAATATTTGAGAATGAACGCTGGGCAATTGCGGAAAGAAACCTGACTTCCGCCCTTACGGGTAATCTGGATCTTTCAAGCCGGTTGGAGAAAAAAATGAAAACGGGCACCCCCGTCAAACCCAGGGCTTCCAAAAGACCTCACAAGATAAATGTGGACAATGAAAGCTCCAGCTTTTTTACGATTGTCGAGATATTTACCTATAATTTCACAGGTCTTTTATTTGCCATAACCGACGCTCTTTTCAAGGCAGGCCTTGATATCTGGGTCGCCAAAATATCGACAAATATCGACCAGGTTGTAGATGTTTTCTATGTCAGAGATGTCCACGGACAGAAAATCGATTCTGAAGACCAGGTATTGTTTATTAAAGAAGCCATTTATCAGCGACTACCTGAAATAATTTAATGCATCTAATATCGATGCAGGACGCAATACAGAAACAAAGGAGCATTAAAAATGAAAAAGATCGAAGCCATTGTAAAACCATTTAAACTGGACGACATCAAAGAAGCCCTCAATGAAATCGGTATTCAGGGTATGACCATTTCAGAGGTCAAGGGGTATGGCCGGCAGAAAGGCCACAAGGAAATTTACCGCGGCGCCGAATATGTCGTCGATTTTATCCCCAAAATCAAGATCGAGCTGGTTGTCGATGCTGAGATAGCGGATCAGGTGGTGGAAAAGATCCGTGGCGCAGCCAACACCGGTAAAATCGGTGATGGAAAGATATTTGTTTTTTCGGTGGAAGAGGCCATCCGTGTCCGTACCGGCGAAACCGGCATCGATGCCATCTAATCTTAATCTATATTTTGAAACAGGTTTATAAGAACAAACAAGGAGAATGCCCAATGACACCCAAAGACGTATTAGACATGGCAAAAGAGAACGGCGCAAAAGTTGTGGACCTGCGCTTCATGGACTTCCCGGGATTGTGGCAACATGTTACGGTTCCTATCAGAGAGCTGGATGAATCAAGCTTTGAAGATGGTTTTGGCTTTGACGGGTCGAGTATCCGGGGCTGGCAGCCGATCCACGCCAGCGATATGCTGATGATTCCGGATCCGACCACTGCAAAAATCGATCCTTTTTACAAAGAAACCAGCCTGGTCCTTCTTTGCAACATATTCGACCCGGTTACACGTGAACCCTATTCCAGGGACCCAAGGTATATTGTCCAGAAAGCTGAAGCCTACCTGAAGAGTACCGGTATCGGAGATGTTGCCCATATTGGACCTGAAGCAGAATTTTTTATTTTTGACGATATCGCTTTCGAGTCTTCCAAGCACCGAGCATTTTACGAAATCGACTCCATTGAGGGCATCTGGAACTCCGGTCGGGACGAAGGCCCCAACCTTGGCTACAAGCCCCGTCACAAGGAAGGCTACTTCCCTGTGCCTCCCATGGACAAGTTTCAGGACCTCAGGACCGAAATGCTCCTGGTACTGGAAAGCCTCGGTATCGAAGTCGAGGCACAGCACCACGAGGTTGCCACGGCCGGGCAGTCCGAAATTGACATGCGTTTCAAACCCCTCCTGGAAATGTCGGATCAGCTCATGTGGTTTAAATACGTATTGAAAAATGTGGCCTACAAAAACAACCACACGGTGACGTTCATGCCCAAACCCCTGTTCGAGGACAATGGGACCGGCATGCACACGCACCTCAGCATCTGGAAAAATGGTGAGCCGCTGTTTGCCGGAGACAAATATGCCGGTGTATCACAAGAAGCACTCTGGGCCATTGGCGGTATTTTGAATCACGCCCGGGCAATTTGTGCGTTCAGCAACCCCACAACCAACTCCTACAAACGTCTGGTCCCAGGGTTTGAAGCACCGGTCAACCTGGCCTATTCCAGTCGAAACAGAAGTGCGGCTGTTCGGATCCCCATGTATTCATCCTCACCCAAGGCCAAACGTATCGAATTCCGGACACCTGATCCATCGTGTAACGGGTACCTCGCGTTTTCCGCCCTGCTCATGGCGGCTCTCGACGGCATCGAAAACAAGATGGATCCAGGAGACCCGCTTGACAAGGACATCTACAATCTTCCCCCGGAAGAGTTGGCGGATATTCCTTCAGCCCCGGGCTCTCTGGAGGAGGCGCTTGACGCACTGAAACAAGATCAGGATTTCCTTAAAAAGGGTGATGTGTTTACCCAGGATGCCATTGACATGTGGATCAACTACAAGACCGAAAACGAGGTCAATCCCATTAAATTAAGGCCCCATCCCCATGAGTTCTTTCTCTATTATGATATCTAAATAATAAAATGGTGGGGCCGAATCGGCCCCACCATTTTTCAAAACAAGGGTCCAAGGATCCAAGGGGTCCAGGATCCAAGTGTTTGCTGTTGGCTCTTTTATTTGGTTCTTGATCCGTCAATGCCTATAGCTATTGTCGCAAATATGTTCCGTTTGGTGTTCGAATTAAGCCCCGGCGGGTAACGGCAAACAGCCGGTCGCCTGTTTGAAGTGAGTTAGCGGTCGTTAGAAAGACCAGATGGTTGGGTTGGAATTTTGGCAATCAAGCGTTGTTAATCCGCCAAACAGTTCTTAACTTTTTGGCACTGGTATTCCTTACGAACGCTTAGTCGCAAGTTCGAGCGGTTGTTTGACGTTATTTGCCGGAGCGGTTTCGGAACGCTATTCTGACAAATTTTCATGCTATAACAGTCTGGCCTTACCTATAGCATGCTCAATCTCCTGTGTACCCGCAACCGTGTATGCGATCATTCCCATTTCTATGGCACTGTTTACATTGATAACATTGTCATCCAGAAAAAGAACAGAAGAAGCTTGGCAACCAAGGTGTTGTAAAACATATTCAAACGACTCTCGATCCGGTTTCACTTTTTTCATGAGGTGAGAGGCGAAACGATATTGGAACATTTTTTCAAGTCCCATCTCTTTCATGAGAATCGGCCAGTGCAAACCATTGGAATTGCTTAAACAGGCGAGGGTGTACGTATCCTTTAATCTTTCCAAAAGGCTTGATACTCCGGGAAACAGTCCTTTTGGCCACGCTCTGAATCTATCGATAAATTCAGCCCTCCCCACCGGCAAATCCATTTCTTTGATTAATCCATCCGCAAATTGCTCCGCAGTTGAATATCCTTTCTCAAAAGAACGCACAGCAGGAGAGTTAAGCCATGCCTCCCAAAGTGTTGCTTCATCATAACGATGGTTTGTCCATTCGAGCATGACGGGCACACCGGTCAACTCAACCAGAACACCCCCTAAATCAAATAAAATTACCTCGATCATAATGACAGCCTATACTTCCTCCAGAACTTTAAGTGAAACGCTTTCAACGAGATCTTTAACTTTTTCACGATAGGCAAGCATGTGGGGTGCTGTTAAATGGGTGCGCAAATCCACCAGGCTACGCCACTTCTCAATGACTGTAACTACATTGCTATTCAATTCCTGAGGGGCCAAGCCCGTGGGAACATCGATCGTCGGCAGGTATTCCATGCATCCTTTCTCTTTCACCACAAGTGGGACATTGGATTTGAAAATCTCTACAAACGCTTCCCGTTGACCTTTTTTAATCTGTATTGATGCAATTACGTTTATCATTTCATCCTCTCCTCATCTACATATTTGCCGGAGCGATTTCGGAACATGATGCTGTTATTACCGCTTACCTTGCAAATACGCATCGATATGGTATGCCGCCTGTCTTCCAGAAGCGATGGCACGCACAACCAGAGACTGACCGGTTGTCATGTCTCCTGCAACAAAAACACCATCCATATTCGTCATCAGGTCCCGGTTGGCGTTGATATGCCCTCTTTTATCCAGTTTCAATTGAAAATTTTCAATCAGCGGATTGTTTCCAGGCCCGACAAATCCCATGGCGAGAATGACGAGATCCGCTTCTACCTGAAATTCGGTGCCCGGTTTTTCTTTCGGTACCATGGCATTGTCTGTCCCCTTTATCCACTCTACTTCGGCACAAACAATCTTTTTAACCGCCCCCTTCTCCCCCATAAAAGCTTTGGTTGTTACGGCCCATTTTCTCTGACCGCCTTCTTTGTGGGCATGGGATTCTCGCAGGATCATGGGCCACTCAGGCCAGGGAGTTGAATCCGGTCTTTCAATGGAAGGGATGGGCATTATTTCAAGCTGAAAAACGTTTTTAGCGCCCTGCCTCAGTGCCGTTCCAAGACAATCCGAACCCGTATCACCACCGCCTATCACCACCACGGACTTGCCGGAAGCAGTGATGGAAGATGCCTGTTTATCGGGTTCATTACTGTTTCTCTTATTTTGCTGAATCAGATAATCCATGGCAAACACGATCCCAGAAAAATCCCGTCCGGGAATGGGAAGATCCCTGGGCTGCCTGGAGCCACAGGCAAGACAGATGGCGTCAAAATTTTTTTTGAGATATCTAAAAGAGACATCCGTACCCACGCATACATCTGTTTCAAATACGACGCCTTCATCTTTCATCAGATTGATTCGACGTTCCACAATCTTTTTTTCCATCTTAAAGTCCGGTATGCCATACCTCAGGATGCCGCCGGGGTGAAGGGCATCGTCAAACACAGTCACATGATATCCGGATTTGTTTAAGGTGTCTGCTGCCGCCAGACCGGCCGGGCCAGAACCTACAATAGCAACATTTTCATCAAAATAGGCGCCCGGAGGGTTTGGACGTATCAATCCTTTTTCAAAGCCTTTTTCAATAACCGCAAGCTCGATCTGTCTGATGGTCACCGGCTCTACGTTTATACCTGCAACACAAGCTGTTTCACAGGTGGCAGGGCAAAGACGCCCGGTAAATTCAGGAAAATTGTTTGTGGAGCACAAAATATCAAACGCTTCCTGCCATTGGCCCCTGTACACAAGATCATTAAATTCCGGGATAATATTTGAAAGAGGACAGCCATACATGTGACAAAAAGGGATCCCACAATCCATGCATCTTGCAGCCTGTTCATGAATATCTTCTTCGTCCGCTTGAATATCGACCGCTTTAAAGTCCTTGAGACGATCCCCTTTCGGCCGATACCCCGGATCCTTCCGACAATATTCCAAAAACCCTGTATCTTTACCCATGCCAAACCTCTTGTCTTTCTGTTGCCTCATCTTCCTTGCTCATTTTGCCGAGGATCTTTCGATATTCCATGGGAAACACCTTCACAAAAAAGGGCAGGCATTTCTCCCACTCGGATAAAATATGCCTTGCTTTTTCGCTTGCGGTATATTCATGGTGTTTAATAATCATTTCTTTGAGTTCATGAATGTCCTGAAGCTCGGTAACAAGTTCCAGATCGACCATATCGAGATTACAGCGACCATCAAATGCCTGGTGAGGGTCATAGACATAAGCAAGACCGCCACTCATGCCGGCACCAAAATTTATTCCCGTGCTGCCCAGAACAACCACCCTTCCCCCTGTCA
>RCNC010001265.1_pt1 | contig 21204 bp, 21 predicted proteins | sample 2041301 | NCBI WGS metagenome assembly RCNC01 (sample SAMN09708231, study PRJNA481090) | Marine sediment metagenome, whole genome shotgun sequencing project. | biome: marine sediment; feature: ocean; material: sediment; isolation source: Sewage treatment plant 13A marine sediment (STP13A) ...
CCCTTGAAATAATTGGTACGCCCGGCAGGATTCGAACCTGCGGCCTACGGATTCGAAGTCCGGCGCTCTATCCAGCTGAGCTACGGGCGCAGAAATTAGGCCGTGGGAAATACCTGCGTAGTTACCACGGCCTAAATTGTTAAAAAATGGGGTGAGTGATGGGACTTGAACCCACGACAACCGAGGCCACAACCCGGCGCTCTACCAACTGAGCTACACCCACCATACCTTTGGCAAATATTTTATCTTCCGCCGTTGGAATAGGATTAAATAGCAGACAGATTTCAGCTTTTCAAGCACAAAAAGCAGATAGTCAAATTTTACTGAAATAAATCCCGTATTGATTTTATCTGGCTATTGACCACCTAGGTCTTCTACTATACAATTTGGGTTATGAATAAATTCAATATATTTATCATGCGTGCCATACTGGCGGCGTTCTTTGCCGTTATTCTCACCCGGTTTTTTTACGGTCGTGTGGAATTGCTCTATGTCGTTGGTTTGGCGATTTTCCTGATGGGGATGTCTTATGTCACTGGATACTATAGGAGTAAAAAACAGAAAAAATAGAATAAGGTGATGGTGTTAGGCGTTAAGTTTTAGGTGTAAGGCAGGACATATAATAACCTAAGCTGAGTGTTTCAAATTTTCAAGAATATGGATTTTAGAAATAATTTTAAGGATTTGAATCATCTGAAATCTTAAAATTTGAAACCCGTTGGGATTGCCGATATTACCATATCTACGTCGCCAGATGCCATACCGCACAGGTCCCTATAGCGGAACAGCATCTTTCTTGTAGCTAAGGCACCCTCGACAATCGCTCAACTTAGGTACCATAAATTTAGAGACAGCTATCTATCTTAAAACCTAAAACGTAAAACTTAAAATGGTTATTTAAACGATGAAACAAATTATTCTCGGGACAGCCGGGCACATCGATCATGGTAAAACCAGTCTTATCAAGACCGTTACCGGCACCAATACGGATCGGCTTAAAGAAGAGCAGCTGCGCGGCATTACCATCGAACTCGGGTTTGCATCCCTGGATCTGCCCAGCGGCAGACACCTGGGGATCGTGGATGTGCCGGGGCATGAAAAATTCGTGAAAAACATGGTGGCCGGAGCCACGGGTATCGATATGGTGGTCATGGTGATTGCGGCGGACGAAGGGGTCATGCCACAAACCCGGGAGCACATGGAGATCTGTTCGCTCCTGGGAATCGAGCATGGTCTTGTGGCGCTTACCAAGATCGACATGATCGACGAGGAATGGCTGGAGCTTGTGGAGGAGGATATCCGTGAGTTTGTAGAGGGAACCTTCCTGGAAGGAAAAGCGATTGTCCCTGTGTCGTCGGCCAACGGGAATGGTGTCGACGCATTCGTGTCGGCACTGGATGATCTGAGTGGAAAAATTCCGGAGCGTACTTCGTCCAATCTGTTTCGTCTGCCGGTGGACAGGGTCTTTAGCATGAAAGGATTTGGCACGGTGATTACCGGATCTCTCATGTCCGGCAAGGTCAAAGTAGGGGATAATGTCATGATCTATCCCTCGGGTATTCCATCCAAAGTCAGGGGTATCCAGGTTCATGGAGAATCCGTGGAAGCAGCCCATTCCGGTATGCGAACGGCCATCAATTTTCAGGGTCTTGAAAAGGCGTCCATCGAAAGAGGACAAGTGCTCTCCACGGCCAATGCCTTGTTGCCGAGTTATATGGTGGATGTCTCTCTGCACTATCTTGAGAGTAATAAAAAGAAGATCAAGAACCGCAGCCGTGTCAGGTTTCACACAGGCACCAGCGAGATCATGGGAAATCTGATCCTGTTGGAGCAGGAGGACTTGCATCCTGGTGAAGACACGGTAGCCCAGATACGGCTGGATGTACCCGTGGCCGTGGTACGGGACGATCGGTTTGTATTGCGGAGCTATTCTCCCGTTAGAACCATTGGCGGGGGGCAGGTGCTCAATCCTGTCCCGGAAAAGCACAAGCGCTTCCGTCCGGAGGTCGTCGAGGGACTTAAGGGCCTCATAACCCATGACCCGGAAGATGTCATCGCCTACCATGTTCTGGCCGCGGGACTCAGGGGCGTCTCTTTTTCAGCGCTCATGATTATGACCAACCTGTCTGAAAAACATTTGGATAAATATCTCCAGGCCATGCTTTCAAGGAGGGATGTTCTCCAGATTGATAAGGAGCAGCGGCTGTTTGTACACAAGACGGCTTTTGATGGCCTCCAGAAAAACATGGCCACCCATCTTAAGGCATATCACGATAAAAACCCTTTAAAAGAAGGCATGCCTAAGGAAGAATTGAAGTCTAAATTTCCGGCAACCGTTGGAACCAGAGTGTTTACAATGGCCCTGAATCAGATGATCGCCGACAAAATCATCATCCAGGGGGGGGATTCCGTCAAGTTGGCAACCCACAAGGTTTCGTTGGGTGAAGATCAGACCGGCATGAAGAAAAAAATTTCAGGTATTTACCTGGAAAATGGTCTGCAACCTCCCTATTTCAAAGAAGTCGTAAATACCCTGGATTATGATTTGTCACATGCAAAGGATGTCTTGATGATTCTGGTGGCGGAAGGTGTTCTTATCAAGGCCAAGGAAGATCTCTATTTTCATGTTGAACCCATGAATGGATTGAAAGAAAAATTGATCGCATATCTTGAGACGCATGGTGAAATCACCACACCCCGGTTCAAGGAAATGACACAGGCGTCACGGAAATTCGTCATTCCCCTACTGGAATATTTCGATGCCAAGCATGTGACCCTTCGGGTGGGGGACAGTCGAAAGTTGCGACAACAACGATAGTTGCCAAGGGATCCAATGGGCTCCAGGAATCGATTGACCCGAAGTGATGCATCAGCCTCAACACTTGAAAAATATGAACCGATAACAAAAAACAGCTGCGTTTTTCTGCCGATGGATAATCTCTAAAAGGTTGTATTTGGGGTAAAAGGAGACAACATATCATGGGAGAGAACCACAACAAAAAGGGTGATGATGGAGGACTCAAGGGCTATATCATCAGATACACGCTCATGGGTATTGTCCTTGCCGTTGTCGTTTTCGTTGCACTGAAGATGATGATCGGATATTTTGAAACAAATGATTCAGTGTCAACCGTTACACCCGGTCATGACAATCTTCAAGGGGCACCTGCGGATGCTGTCGCCACTCAGGTGCCCCATGCGGTGGCCGGTAATCCGGATCCGGCCGCCGGTCATATCGTTCAGACATCGGAAAGCTCCGCTGTTCTGCCATCCCAGGATTCAGGATCGACTGCCAAGGAAAAAGCGTTTCATGGGAACGTCACAGGGCAAACCCATGAAGCAGCCACCAAAGCAGATGCCCATGTGATCCTCCCGGCAACGCCCGTGTCTCTAAGTGTGTCTCAAACGACAGACGCCGCACAGCCAGCGGGGCAGAAAACGGAACCGGCACATGTGCCTGTCCCCGAGTCAGGGCATACCCCGGAAACACACAATGAAGGTGAAGTCGACACGGACGCACATGCCATAGGCGCTCACGATACGGGTGGGGCGGAGACCTTGTCATTTCCGGTAGAGGGCATGGCCTTTGTGGATGCGGTGATCCGGCCCCTCAATGATGAACTGACCCAAAGGTTTTACGGGTGGCGGCCTAATGATATATTGAATTTTAGCGACAACGTGAACAATTTTCAACTGGGGGTTCTGGAAGTGACCCGCAGGACTGCCGTGATTCTGGCCGAACGTATATCCAGGACCGGCAGCACTGCCTCCTTTGATAGGAATCTTCAAAACGCCATGAACTGGTTTATGATCAAGGCGGATCGGTATTGGTTTCCTTCTGCGGAGTCTAAATACAAGGCGGGTCTCAAGGAAATCCGGACCTATTTTTTCCGGTTGGAAAAGGGAGAGGCGCAGTTCTATACCCGGACTGACAATCTGATCCCACTGTTGATGGCCTACCAGGATCTTTTGGGAAGTTGTGACGAGAATCTCGTCAAATCACTTGAAGACGATGGGAGCCCGGTGAGTTATTTTAAGAGTGATGACTATTTCTTCTATGCCCAGGGTATTGCAAGTGCCATGGCCACCATACTGGAGGGTATCGCAACGGATTTTAATGTCATGGTCGACCGTAGAGGGGGTATGGAGGTGTTGTTTCACGCCATTGAGTCGTGCCACCACGCCATGGAAATCGACCCCTGGATTATTCTAAACAGTGATTTGAGCAGTCTCTTTGCCAACCACCGTCTGAACATGGCAGCCCCCATCAGTCATGCACGATTTTATATAGGCGTGCTTATCAAGGCCTTGTCTACATAAATTTTGTGCGACTTTTTGGTCGCGTAAAATTTATTGTTTGCGGCTTTGTTGCTCAATTTCAATCTCTCATTGTCGCTTTATTCACGATGAGAAATCAATCAATCTTTCCACAATGCTGTCGTGAAACAGCATTCCTTCGGGTGTCAAGACACAACGTCCATTCTTTAGGCTTACCAAATTGTCTTCACAAAGCGCCTGTAAAATATTTCCGTATTTCTGATTGAACGACATCTGAAATTTATTTTCGAACAGGGGCATGTCGATGCCGTCGGACGTACGCAGGCCCAGGTATATGGCTTCGGTTATTTGCTGCTCGGTCGTGGTCGTTTCTTTTTCTTGGATGGGTAATTGTTCGTGAGTGAGTGCGTTCATATATTGTCCCACCTCACGGGCATTCCAGTACCTTGTAGGCGGTGCGTAGGAATGGGCTGAAGGTCCCAGACCCGTATAGGGTGCAAAGGACCAGTATTTCTGGTTATGGCGTGATCGCCAGGTTTGCCCGTTGTGATTGATTTTGGCATAGTTGGAAATTTCATATTGCTCATAGCCGGCATCATTTAAAACCTGCTGGGTAACCCGGAATAGATCGGCAACACGTTGTTCAGACAGAACCTTAAACGCTTTGGCTTTCTTTTGTTGGCCCAGGGGTGTCCCTTCCTCAAAGGTGAGTATGTAACAGGAGAGATGTTCGGGTGACCAGGCCAGGGCAGTTTTCAGGTCATTTTGCCAAAAGGTGATATCCTGACCGGGGATGCCGAAGATTAAATCGAGACCGATATTGTCAAATCCGGCATTCCGTGCAGACTGAATAGCCTGGGTGGCATCATCCGGTGTATGGATTCGTCCCAGGAATTTCAGGGTATCATGTGAAAATGATTGCACCCCGATATTGATACGGTTGAACCCGATTTGTCTCAGGACATTCAGATGGTTTTGGGTGACGGTTCCAGGATTCACTTCCATGGTGATTTCAACGTCGGGTGTGAGGGTGAATAGACTCCGAACCTGTTGCATGAGTGTCTCGATCTGCCGTAGTGTCAGGACAGAGGGTGTCCCTCCGCCGAAATACAGGGTGTCACTGGGGACATCATGGGGCTTGACCAGGGCCATCTCCTTCAGGAGGGATTCGACAAAAGGCTGTCGCAGCGTCAGGTCTGTCAGGGAGTAGAAGTCACAGTAGACGCATTTTCTCAAACAAAAGGGGATGTGGACATATATGCCGTGACTTTTATTTCCGGTATATTTCATAAACCTGATGGACTCTGGCGTAATGAGTGGCATACACGTAGAACTATTGCTATTTCTTGTACGCCTCGCCGAGCTTTAGACCAATGTCCAGCGCTTTCTGGTTGAGATCCAAAAAGCCCTCCGGTATGCGGGTTTTGATGACTTTCATGACGGATTCGGGCTGGACCAGTTCCGTCATGGCCAAAAGCGTACCCAGCATACAGATGTTGAACACGATGGGTTTGCCGATTTCTTCCATGACAGTGGCGTAGATGGGCAATTCCCTTTGTTTGGCATCAGCTTTTCGCTGGGTTTTGACGTATCGGGAATCGGTTATCAGCAGCCCACCGGGGCGGATGATGGTATAAAACTTGTTATAGGCTTCCTGGGTCAGACAGACCAGCACATTCGGTTGGATAACCTTGGGGTAATTGATCATGGTGTCTGAAATAATAACATCGCTGCGGGTAGCCCCGCCCCGCGCCTCAGGGCCATAGGCCTGAGACTGGACTGCGGTAAGGTTTTCATAAAGGACTGCCGCTTCGGCAAGAATAATGGCCGCCGTGATGACACCCTGTCCTCCCGAGCCTGAAAAGACCATCCTGCATCGTTCCATGGTTATTTTCCTTTCATCGCCGATGCGATGACCTTGTCGTATTCGTTACAGTACTCCGGTGCTTCCACTTCGTGCAGGATGCCGCGCTCGATGAGATCGGGATTTTCCTGTTTGGCATCGGAACCCATGGGTGTGGTGTTCGTCTTGTAAAGTTCCATCATGTCCGATGCCGACCCTCCCTGGTTTTTACGGCCGAAATAGGTTGGACATTGGGTAAGGATTTCCACCACGGAAAAACCTTCATGCAAGATGGCTTTCTTGATTATGTCCGTTATCTGCCGGGCATGGTAGGTGGTTGTCCTGGCAACGAAGGTGGCGCCGGCAGCCCTGGAAATGTCAGCCACATCGAAATCGTGGTCGATATTGCCATAGGGGGCTGTCGTGGCCTTTATTCCACACCCTGACAGGGGCGAGAACTGCCCGCCGGTCATGCCGTAGATCCGGTTGTTCATAACGATGGCCGTGATGTCGATATTTCGGCGGGCGGCGTGGATAAAGTGGTTCCCGCCAATGGCCAAGGCATCACCGTCACCCATGGGGACAATTACGTTCAACTCCGGCAGCCCCAGTTTGACGCCGGTTGCAAAGGCCAGGGCCCGCCCGTGAATGGTGTGCAGGGTGTGAAAATCGACGTACCCGGATATTCTTGAGGAGCATCCGATACCCGAGACCATCACGATTTCATTTTTACTCATGCCCAGCTGTTCGATGGCCCTGAGCATGCTGTTCAGGACAATGCCGTGACCGCAGCCCGGGCACCACATGTGCGGGAAAAATCGTTCCCGGATATAATCTTTAATTGCCATGCCTTATGCCCCTCTTCCCTGTATATACCTGAGAATATTTCGAATGTCCGCTGGGGTGATGAATACGCCGTCAATCCGGTTGACCAGGAAAACTCTTCCGGGGTCATCCACGGCTCTTCTTACGGCTCTCAATATCTGGCCGGCGTTCAGTTCCACAACGGCGATGGATTTGGCGTTTTTGCATTTTTCCTTTACCATCTGGTAGGGGAACGGCCAGAGTGTCTGGAGTTCCAAAAGACCCAGTCGTTCGCCACGTGGACGTCTTCCCTGTACCACGTGGAGAGCTGAACGGGCTGCCGAACCGTAAGAAATCAGGATGCAGTCGGCATCCTCCAGGTAGTATTCCTTGTAGCGTGCGATATGATTTACGTTGTTGGTAATCTTATCGTTCAAATGCCGGTGGAGACCCTGGACCACGGAAGGGCTGGTGGATGGAAACCCCCACATGTCGTGATAGAGACCCGTGACATTATAGCGATGTACTCCCCCGAAGTCTGACATGGGGAGGCGGCCGTCTTCTCTGGGGAGGTAAGGGTGGTAGTCGACCCCCCCCTTGACCGAGGTTCGAAGCCGTTCGACAATGGGAAGATCACCTGCTTCGGGTATGACAAGCTTTTCACGCATGTGCCCCACCACCTCATCAAAGAGGAGGATAACGGGTGTACGATAGGTTTCGGCGAGATTGAAGGCATCCACGGTGATGGAAAAGACATCCTGGTGATTGGACGCCGTGAGGGCGATAATCCCATGGTCGCCATGTGTGCCCCAGCGGGCCTGCATGACATCACCCTGACCCACGCTGGTGGGCAGGCCGGTGGATGGGCCGCCCCGTTGTACGTTGACGATGACACAGGGTATTTCGGTCATGATGGCATAGCCCAGGGCCTCCTGCATTAGCGAAAATCCGGGGCCGCTGGTGGCGGTCATTACCTTCTTTCCGGTCAGGGAGGCACCGATTATGGCGGCCATGGATGCGATTTCATCTTCCATCTGGATAAACTTATCCCCTTGTCGGGGAAGTCTACTGGACAGGTGTTCCGCGATCTCGGTGGAAGGCGTGATGGGGTAGCCGGCAAAAAAATTAAGCCCCGCATAAAGGGCTGCTTCCACACACACCTCGTTTCCCTGGATGAACTTTATATTTGGGTCCATTATTGTCCCTTTTTCATTTTTTCACGGGTCCTTTGGCTCTGAATATTTACGCTATTCAACCATCACCTCGATGGCAAGGTCCGGACACCGCAGCTCGCAGAGTTTACAGCAGATGCAGTCTTGAGGACGGGCGGCCACGACTTTGTCGGTATCATCGAGTTCCAGGACCTTTTTAGGGCAGAAGTGAACGCAGATACCACATCCCTTGCACCATTCCCTGTTGATGATGTGTTCTTTGAGCTTGGGTTTTGCCATGTAGGTTCCCTTGAAATCGTGACTCAAACACTATTTAAATGGAGCCATGGGTCGATTTCTTTTTTTATCAGTATGTTAATCGGCGAATTCGCGCCAGATAAAAGCGTGAGTCCTGAATCCCTGTGATTTAAAATTCACGCTTCTATTTGAATATTGATTTTGAAGGGGATTGTCAATATGATAGAAAATAAAAGCAAACTACGGCAGGATCTCCATCGACTGTCACACTTTTTCCCTCAATCATGAAAAAGACCATCGCGATCATAAGCATTTTTATCATCAGCTCCGCTACACTACTGTGTGTCCTGGTATGGAGCATTTTTAACTATGCCGCCCAATCTTCCGGAAACGATATTTCTGAAAAAGTAATTACTGTGTTGCCGGGACAGCATTTCAAGATGATTGCGAGTCAACTGGAGGGGGCCGGTATTATCAGGGATTCTCTCAGGTTCAAACTGTTTGCCCGATTAAAGGGGTATGACAAGCGTATTAAAGCCGGCGAATACAGGCTTTCAAATGCTCTTTCCCCCAAACAGGTCCTGGAGATTATGGTCAGCGGAAAGGTGGCCCTTTACAGGATTACCATCCCGGAAGGCTACAACCTGGCCCAGATTGCCGGCATTGTTTCGGAAATGGGTTTTACGGAAGAACCGGTGTTTATCCAGTCTGCCACTGATCCCGAAATTGTCAACGCCCTGGGGGTGAACGCCGGCTCGCTGGAAGGATACCTGTTTCCGGACACTTACTATTTTCCCAAAGGGTTGCCCCTGAATGAGATCTTGGGTATCATGGTGAATCGATTTCGGGATATTTTTTCGGCAGAGTGGCAGGAGCGGGCCCGGCAGATGGATATGAGCGTGCACCAGGTTGTCACCCTGGCGTCAATTATCGAGAAAGAGACCGGTGCGGCATTTGAACGCCCGTTGATTGCCTCGGTTTTTCACAACCGTCTGGCAAAAGGGATGCGCCTGTCGAGTGACCCGACGGTGATATACGGCATCAAAGATTTTAATGGAAACCTGACCAGAAAGCATTTAACAACACAAACACCTTATAACACTTACCTGAATAAGGGCCTGCCCCCGGGACCTATCGCCAATCCAGGTCTTGCCTCCCTGGAGGCGGCATTATATCCAGCTGAAACCGATTATTTCTATTTTGTTTCAAAAAAAGACAGTACCCACCAGTTTTCCACTACTTTCAAGGAACATAATCGGGCGGTGAGAAAGTATCAGTTAAGAAAGCGATAAGCGATAAGGTTTAAGCCGTCTTCAGCTTAAGGCTTATTGCTTATCGCTTTTCAACTTAAATAGAAAAGCTGCACAGAGAAAAACGCATATGATGACATTGACAAACAAGCAGATGGCCGGGCAGCGGCTGATGGTTGGATTTGACGGCATTGAATTGAGTGCGGATATGAAATATCTTATCAAAGATCTGCATGTGGGTGGTCTGATCCTTTTTAAGTGCAACATTGAAGACCCGGATCAGGTTCGGCATTTGTGTCTATCTTGCCAGGAATATGCCGGATCGTGCGGAGAGCCGGCCTTGTTTATTGCCGTGGACCAGGAGGGGGGAACCGTTGCCAGGTTGAAGAGCCCGTTCACGGAATTTTCCGGCAATGCGCACATGAAAGGACTTGAGGATGCTGTCACATTTGCCAGGATATCAGCCAGGGAGCTTCGGGGTGTAGGCATCAATATGAACATGGCCCCGGTTCTGGATGTGGCTATCGACCCCCGGGTGAGTATCATGAAAGATCGTGCTTTCGGGTCTGATCCGGATTGGGTGTCCCGGCTAGGGATGGCCGTGATTTACCACCTTCAGGAAGGAGGTGTCATGTCGGTCGCCAAGCACTTTCCCGGAATTGGCAGGACCACCCTCGATTCCCATCTGGATCTTCCCTTTCTGGAAACCAATGCAGAAGATTTGGCGGCCATCGATCTTGCCCCGTTTCAGGAAGCCATTGAAAAAGGTGTGGCCGGCATGATGCTTTCACATATCTGCTACCGTTCCCTGGATGATCAGGGGCCGGCCAGCCTGTCGAAGAAAATTGTTCGTGACCTCCTGAGGCATCGCATGGGATATGATGGTGTGGTCATGACCGATGACCTGGACATGGGTGCCATTAAAAAACACCATGATGTGCAAACATCGATGCGTCGGATTCTGGCTGCCGACATTGACATTGCCCTGATCTGCCACCGCAGCCCGGATATAGAAACGGCTTTCGAAACCATCCGCTCGTTTCAGACATTGACACCAGAAAATAATATGGCGTGTGAGCGGTCGGTCCGTCGGATTCTGGATTTGAAGGGGCAATATCTATAAAATCATTTCACGATTTTATACGGGAATACACATCGCTGTCCAACGGGGAGGTGTGGCCCTGGATTAAATGGTGATAGCCGGCCGCGGCGATCATGGCGGCGTTGTCACCGCAGAGGCTCAAAGGGGGAATATGAACGGTCATTCCCTTTTGCTTTGCCGTTATTTCAATTTTTTTTCTCAGGCTTGTGTTGGCGGCAACGCCTCCCACAACGGCCACATGCGGGCAATCCATCTTTTCAGCTGCGGCAAAAAGTTTGAAGGAGAGAACATCCACCACAGAGGCCTGGAAACCGGCCGCAATGTCGGGAATTTCCCGGTTCAGATGTTGCAGGTTCTTTTCGATATGCCTGCGTACGCCCGTCTTCAGGCCACTGAAGCTGAAGTCGAATTTGTTTTTGTCCAGGTAAGCTCGCTTGAAGAATATTTTTTCAGGATCACCTTTCCGGGCCACGTCACTGATAATCTTTCCTCCCGGGTAGCCGAGATTGAGCATTTTGGAGACCTTGTCAAAGGCTTCGCCGGCTGCGTCATCCCTTGTTTGACCCATTAAGGCCGCTGTCGTGTGCGAGGTGACATGATAAATCGCCGTGTGCCCGCCGGATGCCAGGAGTGCTATAAAGGGAAAGGAGGGAGGCGTTTGGGTGAGAAATACAGAGTTAATATGGCCTTCCAGGTGGTTGACGCCGATCCAGGGGATATCCATGGCATAGGCAAATGCTTTGGCAAAGGAGAATCCGACCAGGAGGGATCCCACAAGGCCGGGTCCCTGGGTGACAGCCACACCATCAAGTTTTGGGGCCGCGATTCCGGCCGACTGGAGGGCCTCGTCGACCACCGGCGCAATAGCCTCGATGTGTTTGCGGGATGCCAATTCGGGTACGACCCCGCCGTAAGGGCTGTGGACCTCGACCTGGGACGCCACGATGGAAGATAAAATGCGGTTGCCATCCTCAAGAATTGCCGCCGCGGTTTCATCACAGGATGATTCGATACCGAGTGTGATCATGATGCTATTATTGTGTAAGGAGGTTTATACCGCTTGTCATAATAATATTCCGAAAATAGGATCGCGGCATAAGGGTTTGTAGCAGAAAAACGGTCCTCGATCGGAACGTTTTTCTGCTACAAACCCTATATCCAGGTTGCCTTAGTGTTGTTTTTTGTGAGCTTGTTTCGTTATGTCGGCCACCATCCTGGTGCCTGATGCTCTGGCGGTTCAACTGCGGCAGACAGCGCCCCGGCGCTGACCGTTGGCGAGCCATGCCAAAAGTTGCCGGCATGGGGTTTGAAAGGCATGACGCCACAGCCACCCTAAACGAAAAGAGCGATTTACAAGCTTATGCCCATGCAATCCGGTCTGTACCGGCTTTTCGTTCGGTGATTTCCCCAATGAAATAGGCCTTTTCATCCATGGCGTTGATGCGTTCAAAAACATCCTGGGCTGCGTTTTCTGGCACAATCGCGATCATTCCCAGACCGTTGTTGAATGTGCGTTTCATTTCGAATTCATCGATGCCGCCGGCTTCCTTTAAGAAAGTGAAAATCGGAGGGATCTCCCAGCTGTTTTTATTGATGACGACACCGCAGGCTTCGGGTATGATTCGCACCAGATTGTCTTCGAAACCGCCGCCTGTGATATGGCAGAGCCCGTTAATCGGCAAATCTCGCGCCAGACTCAAGAGGGTTTCCGTATATATCTTGGTGGGCGTCAACAATTCCTCGGCCAGGGTTTTGCCCAACTCGGGCAGGTGCTCATTCAGATCCATTTTGAGCACATCAAAACAGATTTTTCGTACAAGGGAATACCCATTGCTGTGCAGGCCGCTGGAAGCAATGCCGATGAGTTGGTTCCCGACGCGTATATCGGAACCATCGATAATTTTATCGTTGTCGACGACGCCAACAGTGAACCCGGCCAAATCATATTCATTTTCATGATACATTCCAGGCATTTCCGCTGTTTCACCACCAATGAGGGCGCAATTGGCAATTTTGCAGCCATCTCCGATACCGGAGATGATCGCCATGGCTGTGGTGGTGTCGAGTTTGCCCATGGAAATATAATCAAGGAAGAACAACGGCTTGGCGCCCTGAACGGCAATGTCGTTGACGCACATGGCTACCAGATCGATGCCAATGGTGTCATGCTTTCCCGTGAGAAAGGCGATCTTGAGCTTGGTTCCCACGCCATCGGTGGAGCTTACCAGTACGGGTCTTTTTAAATTACCCGTGTTTAGGGAGTACATGCTGCCAAACCCACCGATGTCACTGAGGACGTTGGATTTGAAAGTACTCTTGGCAATTTTTTTTATCTGGTCTACCAGCGCGTTGGCTTTGTCGATATCAACGCCCGCATCGGCATATGTCAGCGGTTTTTTCATAATGATGATCGCTTTCCCCTTGTCCTGCCAGGCAGGATTCGGGTGTTCTTATACCTGATAAAATGCCTTGTGCCAGCCTCTTTTATTCCTGGGCCGCTCTGTGGCAAGGGAGCATTTCATGGATGCTTGATTGGCCACTTATTGCATGGTGACAAAATTAAAATCTAATCCGTAACCGTCTAAAAGTCAAAACAAATTTGGATCATCCCCAAAAGAGTTGATCCTTAAACACCTCTTAGGATTTTTAATCTTGACTTGTGGCTGGAAAGTTAAGAAAGTAACTATTTTGAAATGTAACACAGAGCGCTAATCTTAAGGCTTGTTGCGAGTCTATTGAGGAACCCCGCAGCAGACTACGGGGAATGTGCTCGCTGTCGTGGTTCAAACATGGAAATTAGATCGTGTTTTCGTGGGCAAAAAATTGAAACTGAGTGTTGAAAATGAGAAAATCTATTCAAATTGGTCTATTGGGTTTGGGAACAGTCGGCACCGGTGTTGCCAGGATGTTGATAGAAAACAGGGAGATCCTGGAGGCGCGTGTGGGTGTGCCCCTGACGTTGAAATATATCGCCGATATTGATTTCGAAAGAGATCGGGGAATTCAACTGGACGAGTCTCTGCTAACGTCGGATGCTTTTCAGGTGGTGAATGACCCGGAAGTGGACATCGTCGTCGAGATGATCGGTGGGGATGGCATTGCCAAGGCATTGATTCTGAAAGCCCTGGAAAATGGGAAACCGGTTGTCACGGCAAACAAGGCCCTCCTGGCCAGGCATGGCAACCAGTTGTTCAAAAACGCCATGGACAGCGGTGTGGATCTGGCATATGAAGCAAGCGTGGGTGGCTGTATGCCCATCATCAAAACGTTGCGGGAGTCGCTGGTGGGCAACCGTATCCAGTCCATGACAGGCATTCTGAACGGCACCTGCAATTACATCTTGTCTAAGATAACCGACGAGGGTATCGAATTTGACGTCGCATTGGAAAGAGCCAAAGCAAACGGTTATGCCGAAGCTGATCCGACCTTGGATGTGGAAGGGTTTGACACCGCCCATAAACTGGCGATTTTGACGTCCCTGGGATACGGCATGGAGATCAACTTTGACGATATTTATATCGAGGGCATTTCCAAGATCACGCCGCTGGATATTGCATTTGCAGGGCAGTTCGGCTACCGCATCAAGCTTCTGGCTATCACCAAGATCGACCATAACACGGTGGAGGCGCGCGTGCACCCGGCCATGATACCTTTTGACAACCTTCTGTCGAATGTCAACAGCACCTTGAATGCCATCACCGTCACGGCGGATGCCGTGGGCGATATCCTCTTGTATGGGCACGGCGCGGGCATGATGCCGACGGCCAGTGCCGTTATCGGTGATATCGTAGATATTGCCAGGAATCTCCTGATGAACGCCAGCGGACGCGTGCCTCTGATGTCCTATCAAATGAACCATGTGAAACAAGTGCCGGTCATGCCAATCCGGGACATCACCACCCATTACTATTTTCGTTTTTCCGCCCAGGACAAACCCGGTGTTTTATCCACCATCTCCGGTATTCTTGGCAAGCACGGCATCAGCCTCAAGTCTGTGAATCAAAAGGGGCGTAAGACAGAAGGCTCCGTGCCCGTGGTGATGCTGTCGCATCTGGCACGGGAAGAGGATGTTCAGAATGCTCTGGCGGAGATACGGGTCCTCGATGTTGTGAGCCGAGCACCCATGCTTATTCGTATCGAGGACGACAATTACGAGGAATAAGAAAAAAAGGGTTCGAGGGCGGCTGAGAGCTTTCAGCGATTAGCACCTAACAGCCTACAGTCTAAACACCTAAAAGCCTAATAAGGGTTCGAGGGAACAAAAAAGCAAAGAGGAATTTGTTAATACATGAAGATGATGGTTTCCGGCCAAATGGATAAAATAGCCACCTGTTTCGGACATAGCTGGAAGAGAAAGGGATCGAACTGAATGATGAAAATTATCTGCGCAGACATGGAAGGCATTTTTACACCTGAAATATGGATTCGGGTTGCAAAAAAAACCGGAATCGAGGAGCTGAAACTGACCACCCGGGATATTTCCGACTACGATGTTCTGATGAGAAAACGTCTGGGTATTTTGGCTGAAAACGGTCTCAAACTGAAAGATATTACGGATGTCATTGAAACCATGGATCCCCTTGAGGGCGCTCTGGATTTCCTGAACTGGGCTCGGGAGCAGACCCAGATTGTTGTCGTGTCCGACACCTATGTTGAATTTGCGCGACCCCTGCTGCGAAAGTTGGGTTGGCCAACGCTTTTTTGTAACACCCTGACCATTGCCCCGGACGGGTCCATCGCCGATTACAACCTGCGTCAGCAGGACGGCAAGCGTAAAACAGTGCTGAGTCTGAGGCGTCTCAACTACCACATCCTTGCTGTGGGCGACTCCTACAATGATATTACCATGCTCAAAGAGGCGGATGCGGGCGTGCTATTCAAACCGCCCGAAAATGTCAGGGACGAATACCCGGAACTGCCTGCAACCTACAATTATGATGAACTGAAGGGCATCATGGGACCGCTTCTGGCCGATGGTATCGATGCATGACGGTAAAAGGGATGGGGACGCTGGCATGAAAACCCATCGAACGGAATACCGTGTCATTTACGGTGACACAGACAATATGGGTGTGGCATATCATGCCAATTACCTGCGCTGGTTCGAAATCGGCAGGGCGGAGTTGTTCCGATTCCTGGGTATAACCTATAAATCAATCGAAGAGAAAGGCTATTTCCTGCCGGTGTCCGAGGCCTACTGCAAGTATATCGATTCAGCCCGGTATGACGACCTGATCATCATCGAAACCGCCGTGGACAGCGGTCTGCGGGCGGGGATGAAGTTCAATTACCGGATCCTGCGCAAAGACGATGAGGTCGAACTGGTTCGGGGTTTTACCAAGCACGCCTACCTGGATCGCAGTGGTCGTGTGATCCGTCCACCGCGGTTTATTACCGATATCCTGAAGCAGCACGAGTTTTTATAATCGAGGTTACCACATCCGCTGTGTTGCGGACCATTCGCGGTAGTATACTACAGCTTCATGGCCCGACGCCTTGCGGCTGCGCCAACCTCGATTATAAAAACAGACCTATAACCCACAAGAAAATAACTCAATTAGCTGGTCGGAGCGGGATTATCTGCCGGTTGGTGCTGGGGTTATCGTTCCGAAAAAAAGGACGGCAAACTTCATGTCTTATGTGCTAAGCCTTTTGTCTGCTTATCGCTTACGGCTTTCAGGGGTAATCCATGCTGAAGATCGACGAGGACAAGATTGATCTGAAATTCAACATTTACGTACAGCCCAAATCCAGCCGGAACCAGGTTGTGGGGCTGCACGGTGACGCCCTGAAGGTGAAAATCAAGGCACCGCCCGTGGAAGGGGCTGCCAACAAGATGTGCATCGCCGTTCTGGCAAAACTTCTAAACGTCCCCAAATCTGCTATCGAAATCCTTTCCGGTCATAACGCCAGGACCAAGCGCCTGTTGATTCAACCTGCTGGAGGCGATGATACGGCCAAAGAGAGAAAACGCCTTAAATTGGCCATTCGGTCTTTAGGTTTAGCTTGAGCTGCGCCAGTAGGCACAGGAAAATCATAACGAATACGATAGGAAATCGGTGTTAAAATAATATAATATATCAATTGGTTATAGATTTGTTGGAATTACCTTGACACATCGGTTATTCAGTACTATATTCCCTTTTTACAAATGATGCGGGGTGGAGCAGTCTGGTAGCTCGTCGGGCTCATAACCCGAAGGTCAGAGGTTCAAATCCTCTCCCCGCTACCAGACTTAGGAGAAATTCTGAGTCCCTGTTTCATTTTTGTAAACTGTAATACCCAACAATAATCTTTGAAATCGGCCAATTTTTACCCTAAAATTATAATTGCCTGTTTCAATTAAAAAACCGAAATCCGTCCCCGGAAATCAGGTTTTCAAGTTTTAGGTGACGTTTTAGCCTTTCGCATCGGAGCGACACCGTCGTGTTCTATAAAATCGTGCTACGATTTAATTTGCAAAACACAAGATGTTGTGCTATAGGCGCCCAAATTGTCCATTATACTGATAACCAGTATAAATGAACATGAAACAGAGATGGATTGATGAAACCAGCGCATAGTGCACTCATTATTTTAATTTTGCTTCTCTTTTTGGGAAGTCCGGTTATTTCAGATAGGTTAGGAGTTGAATACAATGCCAATGATAGTGAAATAAACCTATATTACGATCTCCCTGCAAAGCCGGATTTGGTTTATTCTATTGTAATAGATTTGAAAGTGATTACTCTCTTGTCTTGTATTGGTCTTATTGGAATTGTCGCCTTTTCTAGAAAACGAATAAGGAGTAAAAACAATGATGAGGACATCGCTCCCTGACAATGACGGAAGACGCTATCGTTCTGATCGGCGTCAGTTTTCTTATGCCTTCCATATTCCTGAGAGACGATTGATAAAAGAGCGGAGAAATGATGTAGACAGACATAGTCCTCGGAAATAGCAACGTTATCACATTATATTTTCAAAGAGTTTAAGCAGGGTCACTCCTTTTCAGCTCCGGTTTTCTATGACGCGGTATGCTTGTTCGACATCATTCAAGTACTCTTTAAATTTGTTTAAAATGCTTAATCAGATCGTTTCTTGCATACATATTGGCTCTGATGTCGTTCAATACGGTGCTATCAAACAACTCAAACTTCGTTTTTTGTTCATCCGTTAATCTGTAAGTATTATATGTGTCAATACAGTAAACAATATAGGCATTTTCATCTATGTTGCTTCTTAACATCTCTGAAAAGTAAATTTCATCTAGAGGATCTTGAAGGCGCCAATGCTTGGGGGGTTCGCTATAACAGCCTGGTTGATATTCTTTCTGGGCGGTCATAATTTCTTTTTGGTTTGCGCTTTTTGGAGGGGTATTATTCTTTGGGAGTAAAAAGCTATCACTATTTATGTTGTCAGGGATTTGAAAAAGTACCTTTTCTGATTTATCATTATTCAATTTTATTGTTTCATCGCAAAAAGTGTATCGCGGTTTATTTCTTCTATCAGAACCACTTCTACGATCTTTCCAATTTCTATTATCAGGTAAAAAAATACCATATTGGAAGAATCTTCGCTCCTTAATGACTCGTTGACCTCCTCTATCGGCCAAAGATCTCAGTTCCATACAATCATCCTATCAATTTAAACCAGAGTCGACGCTTTTCATGCGTGGTAACAATTTTGCTTTTGATATGTCAGGAAGGAGGTTGGTTACGGTGCGAGAATATTGAAGCCGTATCATATTGTCAAATAAAAACTTATAAAAACAGCGTACTGTGTAAATAGTTGCAACTTAGTGGCAATCTTTTTCTCAAAAAACCCTACCGCTAAACCTCCGATAAATTGATATGGAATTTTGCGTTTCAATATCGAAAATCCTACTTGTAATATGAATCAGGCAGTCTATTTTGTGTCTCTCAATCTTTCCATTTTGATAAATGAGGTTTGTTGTGATCGAGAACACTTTTTCCCAGCATGGCATGTTGTGACAAATCAGGTGAATACCGACTGGCCGGTACTGTGCGTCCCAGAGCTTCGGCAATAGCGCGAACGTGGTGAGGACCGGCACCGCAACAAGTACCAACATAATCCACACCCACCCTCTTACATTCCAGGGCAAATGCTGCCATTTCAGAACGTGTGTGCTCAAAAGGATCCAGTTCTATTGGGAACGCTCGTTCCTTGCCGGGTTCTTTAAGTGTTTGAAATGAAGGCTGATCAGGGGTTGTTCTGTAAGTGACCGGTACGGCAGCCACGTGACATGTTACAGCATCACGGATTTGTTCAATGACAGGCATCATGGTAATGGGACCCCTTGTACAGTTCAGTCCCACAACATCGGCTCCGGCTTTCTCTAAGTCGTGGCAGGCATCAGGAAAGGAATAACCATCACGGGTTGTCTCATCTATGGACGACAGCATCACCACAGCGGGCAGGTTGAACTGTTTGATAGCCTTGAGGGCTTCTTGGGCTTCTCCAAGGGAATCAATGGTTTCGGCCAGCACAAAATCGACGCCTTCCTCCACTGCCCAACGTACCTGTTCTTCAAAAATCTTAAATGTTTGCGGGGCAGTTTCGTCATGGCGATTGGGGTCGTAAACCCATGTATTGCTGATATTGCCAGCTACAAGAGCGTTGTTTTCCGCTGCAACCTCTCTGGCTATTTGCACAGCCTTGTGGTTAAGGATTTCCAACTCCTCTTCTCGACCGATGGTCTTCATTTTCTCTCGATGTCCATAGTAAGTGAAAGCTAGCATAATGTCAGACCCGGCACGCAGAAACTCCCGGTGTAATTGCCTTAAAGCATCGGGATGGTCCAGCACTACCTCCGGGACATAAGCGCCTGCTTTAAGGTAGCCTCTTCGTTCCATTTCAAACAAATATCCTTCTGCTCCAATAACGATGCCGGCCTTTAATCTTTCAAGTAGTGTTCGTTTTTTTTTCATGAAGTTATTTTCCTTTCACCTTGTTGATGCTCAGTTTTAAGCACAACAGCGAGCTCTTGCCAGTAGCTTGCTGCTATATTCTTCAAGATGAGGTTGGGGTTTCTGCAATTATCACAAATTGACCCAAATCACGGGTAATCAGACAAGGGACTAATATTAAAGTCTTGAAAAGCACGAAACATGCATCGTGATGGGCTTACAATAAACTATGGCTGCGGCGTTCCGAATCCGCCTATAAGCCGAAAAAACATAGCGAAAACAAATAGTTGAACAATAAAACCGATAAGACAAACAGCCACTGCCCGCCAGGTGTTTTTATAATCAAGCGCCTGTCTTACGGCAATGACCATTGCTACCAGCATCCAGATACCACAAACTAAATTTATGATATTCCCCAACATAGGGATGATGCCGAAAAGCCGTAGCACTCCAGGTGAACTGGAGAAGCCAATCGTACGAAGTAATTCCCCATAGTCTGCTTTTGTTTGTGGTTCAGCCAACAACTTGGTTCCAATAGCGTATGTTAGATACGCCCAGATAAACCAACCCACAAGTGCGGCTATGGATCCGAGAAAAAGCCCCTTTATCCCTGTTGTGCCGATAGTCCCGATTCCTGCCGCAACACTGGAAAGAATAACAACGGTCATGGCTTGTCCCATGGCCTCTTTATCCGCTTCAACCTCCTCATAGAGACTTACATCCAACTTTGCTGCCCGCATCATTCGGTCTGTTAGCGATGCCATAACTGCCCCCCTGTTAAGCTCTCAAGAATGATATTTATGTTTTTGGTTTCTTTCTGCCTGTGAAACCTGTCCTTTTCTGATCTTATATACGCTAAATCCGTCAAAAATGCAAAAACTGGGAGAAGAACCTTTTTTGACAAATCAAGAACAATGGCAATTATTAACATATGACTACCTTGCTACATACAATTCTTACTGTTGATAATGCATCATGCAAATTACTAACCATGGAGGAGGGAACCATGAAAAAGAGTATTTTTAACTATATTTCGTATTTAAGTTCGGTTGCAGTCATTTTTCTTATGGGGCTGCAACCTGTTCAGGCAGTGGAGGTAAAGCTTTCCGGCCAAATAGACCGTGCGGTCATGTGGGCGGACAATGGAAAGACTTCAGAGGTTTTCAATGTGGACAATGATAATTCCTCCACCCGTTTTCGCTTTACAGGTTCCGAACAGGTTAACGATTCCGTCAAGGTGGGTGTGGTTTGGGAAAATGAGTTTCAATCCAATGCATCCAATAAGGTTGATATCGGGCAAGAAAATGATGGTACATCGGAGTTTAATGATCGAAAATTGGAGGCTTATTTTGTGATGCCTTTTGGTAAGGTTTCTATTGGTCAGGGTGATGGTGCGGCCAACGGAACCTCCGAGGAGGATTTGTCCGGTACCGGCGTAATCATGTACTCGTCAGTTGGTGATACATCCGGGAGTATAAATTTTCGGGACAATGACGATACGCCAATTGCCACCATTGGTGGTACGCGCTCCAATTTTGACGGGTTAAGCCGCAACGATCGCGTGCGATACGACACGCCCAACTTTGGAGGCGCTACACTGTCGGTCAGT
>RCNC010000744.1_pt1 | contig 21198 bp, 16 predicted proteins | sample 2041301 | NCBI WGS metagenome assembly RCNC01 (sample SAMN09708231, study PRJNA481090) | Marine sediment metagenome, whole genome shotgun sequencing project. | biome: marine sediment; feature: ocean; material: sediment; isolation source: Sewage treatment plant 13A marine sediment (STP13A) ...
GATGAAACACATAATGCAGCATGCAAAGAATTCCTGGCTGCCCCCCCAGCCATGCAACGTCAACCGTATGATGCTCAACTGGGACACACGTAGGGTGGGTAACTCGTTACCCACGGGGCCTTCGTTACCCACGGGATATTCGTCACCCACGGGACATACGTCACCCACGGGATATTCGTTACACACAGGGTGTTCGTGGATGGCATGGGGTACTCGTGGGTAGCAAGCTACCCACCCTACGCACGCTTGCAGTATCATTTCTGTTGCTGCTCAACGCATGCACAACACTAACCCCAGCGCAGGGAAACGAGCCAATGAATGATAATCCGGGGTTACAGGGAACAAGCTGGTGGGTAGAAGACATCGCTGGCAAAGGCGTCATCGACATGTCACATACCACCATAGAATTCACCAAAGACGGCAAGCTGGCCGGTGATACAGGTTGTAACCGGTATTTCGGCAGTTACGAGCTCGTTGGCAAAACCATCAAGTTTGGACCCCTGGCGGGTACGCGCAAAGCATGTGCTGAGTCACTCATGAACCAGGAAATGGTCTTTTACCAGGCAATGGAAAAGGTCAGCCATTGGGAAATTGCCGAAACCGGCTTGTTGCATTTACGTGATGAGGAAGCAACAAGCCTGATAAGGGCGTCAAAAACAGACCAATAAAAAAGGCCGCTGAATGCAGCCTTTTTATCACGGTTTTACAAACCGGTTTCTTCTACCTCTTTATAACAATCGTGTGTAACATTCACGCACCTTACAGATTTGCGTTGTCCGTAGGGTGGGTAGCTTGCTACCCACGAGTATCCCATGCCATGGACAAGCACCCCGTGGGTAACAAGTTATCCACCCTACGAGTACCTCGTGCCGTCCGCGAATACCCCGTGCGTGACATTTACGCGCCAGACGGTTTATTCGAACTCGAAACCGTCTTCATCCAGTTTTCTGATTGGTATTCCAAGACCTTCCAGTTCCTCGCGGATGGTCGCTTCATCACCGACCACGACAATGGCCATATTTTCAGGCTGAATCAATTTGTTGGCAAGTTTGTTCAGCACCTCCCGGTCGGTTTCCTTGAGGATGTTGTTCTGTTGCGTACGGTAGTTTAATGGCAAATCGTAGCGCAGAATGTTGCCCAAAAGACCCAGTTTACGGCCCGGGGTTTCATACTGACGTGCATCACGCTGACCGATCGCCGAGCGCATGTAGTCATACTCTTCTTCGTTCATGCCATCGGCGGCGAAACTTTCCAGCTCATTGAGTACTTCGGTTACAGAGGCAGCGGTGGCATCCTTGTTCACTTCGGTTGAAACTCGGAAACTGCCAAATTCCTGACCACCGCTGAAACCACTGCTGGCACCGTAGGTATAACCCTTGTCTTCACGCAGGTTCAGGTTAATGCGGCTGTTGAAGGTGCCACCGAGATTGAAGTTCGCCAGGCCGGCTTTGTAATAGTCGCCCAGCGCGTCATATTTGATAGAAGGTTGTGCGGTGCGCAGACTCGACTGGGCAGCCCCGTCCATGTTCACCAGGAACAATGTGCGTCCTTTGATATCAGGCAAACCTTCGATAGGCATACGATAGGCTTCTGTAACTTGCAGCGCAGCAAAGCCCTCAAGCGCAGAGATAATGTCTGCTTGCGGCAGGCTGGCACTGACTGTGATACCGGTTAAATGGGCGGGAAAGTGGGCCGCGTAATATGCTTTCACATCTTCCAGCGTGACGGTTTCTACTGTGGAAGGCAGGCCATCTGCCGGGTAGGAAAGCGGATGCGTTGAACCATAAAGGACGGAGTTGATAGCGCGTCCCGCCAGGCCTTGCGGTGTCTTGCGGGAAGCTAACAATCCCTCGATGGTCTGGCTCTTGATTCGATTGAAATCCTCTTCCGTGAACGCCGGTTTGAGCATGCGCTCCATCATCAGGGACATGGCTTTATCCAGATGTTTGGTCAATGTGTTAACCGTCACCGAGGTTTGATAGTTACCCGAACCAACGCTGACACTGGCGCCTATACGTTCCAGTTCTTCGGCAAATTCAGCAGCGCTATGATCTAAAGTGGCTTCACGCATCAGGGCCGTCGTCAGGGCCGTCAAGCCGGCCTTGCCGGCAGGTTCGTCGCGCTGTCCCATCGCAAACGTGGCACGGATGGTGACGGTGGGTGTTTCTGAGTTAGGCACGGCTAATACACGTACATTGTTAGCCAGTAATGTGTCCCAAATGGTCGGCAATTCAACCGATGGATTGATACCTGGAACCGGGTGTTGGCTACGGTCAAAGCCGTCAGTAACAGGTCGTAATGCCAATTCGGCCCCTTCATCGCCAAAGCTTTCCGGAATGGCCCTTTGTGGTGCGACATAATCCTGCGGAGCAGCAGCCAGTTCCAGTTTGCCCGTGGGCACGATACTGAGTATCACGGATGGTTTGCCACCAATGTACTGTTTGAAGGTCCGCTGTACATCGGCAATTTCAACATTCAGGTAGCGCTGAATTTCTTCACCAATGCCCGCCGGGCTTCCGGTGTAAGTCTGAAAAGCCGCCAGTGTAGAAACTTTCCCGGAGACACTCTGCAGACCAAATACACGACCTGATTCATATTGCGCTTTAAATTTTTGCAGGTCATCGGCAGATATTTCCCGGTTAGCAAATTCTTCCAGGGTTTCACGTACGGCAACCTCCATCTCAGTCAGCGTTTCGCCAGAGGCTGGGTTCTGGATGACGATAAACATCATTTCACAGGCAAGTTCACGGCAGCTGTGATTAACACTGGCTTGCACGGCACGGCCGGTTTGCACCAGGCGCTGGTATAACAACGAAGCCTGACCCTGTCCCATGATTTTGGCGGCAGCATCCAATGCTGGTTCATCGGCGTGTCTGCCGAAGACGGTAGGAATAATCAATGCCAATGCGGGTAAATGGACCTTGCTGTCTTCCAACGTGACATAACGGTTAGCATCCAGCTGTCCAGGCTGTTTGGACAGGTTTTCAACATCCGGTCCGGCAGGGATGGAGCCAAAATACTTGTTAACCAGTTCCAGAGTCACCATCGCGTCTATATCTCCGCCGATGGTCAGCGCAGCGTTGTTAGGACCATACCAACGCAGAAAGAAGCGTTTCAGATCACTGACATCAGCTCGATCGAGATCTTCCAGCCAGCCAATAGTTGGCCAATGGTAGGGGTGATCTTCTGGATATAAGGATTTGCTCAGGGTTTCAAAGGCAAGGCCATATGGTCGGTTGTCGTAGTTTTGCCCGCGCTCGTTTTTAACAGTTTCACGCTGGATTTCAAACTTTTCCTGCGTGACAGCTTCCAGTAAAAAACCCATGCGGTCGGCTTCCAGCCACAATGCGGTTTCCAACTGGTTAACGGGCAGGGTTTCGTAGTAATTGGTGCGATCTGAATTGGTTGACCCATTGAGCGTACCACCGGCATTGGAAACAATCTTGAAGTGTTCTTCATCGGCGACATTCTCCGAGCCCTGGAACATCATGTGTTCAAAGAAATGGGCAAAACCCGAGCGGCCAACCTCTTCCCGGTTGGAGCCCACATGATAAGTGACATCGACATGCACCAAAGGATCAGAATGATCTTCATGCAGAATCACGGTCATTCCGTTCGCCAATTGGTACTTGGCGTAGGGAATGGCGAAACCACTGTCATCACCTTTAAATTCGTCGACAAGAGTGATGCCGGCAGGTAAACCGGGCTCTACAGCGTCAACGATTTTTGTTTCTATCGGGGCTTCGTTATTACATGCCGCAAGCGGGAGCAGCAAGATCAATGCAATCAGCTTCTTCACATTTGTATCCTAATTGAAAAAAATTGACCGATAAGAATAACATAGCACCGTAGGGTGCGTAACTCGTTACGCACGTTTACCCTGTGAGTATCGAGACACGCACCGTACCGGGCATTTACCGCGTGCGTAACGAGTTACGCACCCTACTGGACATTTACCGCGTGCGTAACGAGTTACGCACCCTACTGGGCATTAACCGGACTCAACGCAAGCGCCTGGCGCAGGTCCTTAATACTGGCGACCCGGGGGCTATGCGCTCCCACGATGAACTTCACATCCAGGTCCATTTGGTCGATCGCTTCAGCCAGGCGTTTTGTGACCGCTTGTGCCGGTTGCATACGACCGTTGGTTGGATTCGGAAAATGATCCGCTTCAAACAGGATGCCTTCTTCCGGTAACCAGGCCACCAGCAGATGCTTCACATGAGGCGTCGGGCCTATATCAATGATTTCCAGCTTGCGGTTGCCATCATCAAAAACATACTTGTCCTCGACTAACTGTAGTTTCAGTGAATCCGCATCGGTGGCAGCGGCGCGCACCACGGTTTCGTGCTCCTTGACCGCCAGCACAACTGCATCTTCACCCTGGTAGGCAGGTACACCCAGCACGTGGTCGTTATGGTGGTGGGTCATCACGCCATATTTGATTGGCTTGTCCTTGACGACCTCTCTCAGAGCTTTGATACGTTCCGGGATACCGGCGGTTCCGCCAACAGCGATCACATGGTCATCCATTTCAACGAACATCGCGTAAGTCGCACCAGCGCCAACCAGGAATACGCCCTCTTTGATTTCCTGCAACTCCACTTCAGTGGGTGCCGGAGGTGCAACTTCTACCATTTCCAGGTTTTTGGGTACCACCGCATAGGAGTCAATAGACTGGTTTACTTTTGTAGATTTGATGTCGATATAGAGATTTGGCTCGTCATTTACATACAGTTTGAAAGTCTTGCTGAACGGAATACCGTCAGTCTTTTCATAGTTTGTAAAGCGGTAGTCGACCTGTCCGAAAGGTGGTAGAACACGCTCACTACGGCTTAAAAGATGTGTCTCCTTGTCGAAATACAAACTCAGGGCAGGCCCAACTTCCATCACCAATGTGATGACGTCATGCGGGCGGCCTTCAAATTCGACCTCCCCAAGCCAATGTGAAGTCTGCCGGCGGGTTTGCAGTTGCTTTACCAGCAATGGCGCGGTCACGCGGATGAATGGTCCCGATGTGGTATTGAAATCCGGCTCTGCAATCGGTGTGACGGTGCCGGCGCGATAACTCACCTGCCAGCCTTCATCGGCCTTGATGATTTGACCACCATTAAAGTCAAATCCATTACCACTGCCTTTGTTCTTGACTACATAGGTCTCTTTTTCAAAATCAATGGCAGAAAAACTCACCTGCTCATTTTCATCCCAGGGAGGGCCCGGAGAACGGCTCTGATTGGTGGCCCAGGTGGTGTAATGGCTTTTTCGTGCCACGCTGTTCAACTTGGAGATGGCCTCGGCACCGCCATAAGCTTCAAGTGCGGCATCAATGACCTCACCGGCACGATTAACGGCATTGAGTGGCAGAGTTTCTTCTGCAGATACAAAACCAGTTGCCAGCAGCAGGCTGGCTGTTACGGATAGAACAACAAACTTCTTCATCGGAACTCCTCACTGTTTGATACAGAAAAATAAGGAGTCGGCCCTCTGGCCCGCAAAAACGGGCTCCGACATCGCTTAGCGCGCAGTTTGCACCGCAATGAGGCGAATGTCGTTGGCTATTCGGTAAGAAGAAACTGAAGTGCGATGAATGGCTTTTATGGGTTGGTACGGATCCCCCGATTATTACCCACGAGGTGATTGGTGCGTAACAAGTTACGCACGATTATTACCCGCGAGGTGTTATCCACCAAGCGTACAGTGGGGTCTTTCTTTCAAACGATCCAGGTATTTCTGGAGATTGGGTGTGTCCTCAAGCAATCTCACACCATTACCCCAATTTAAAACAAACCCGACAAGAATATCCGTCACGGAAAACCGGTTTCCAACCAGGTAATCCGTGGTTCCCAAGACCTTATCCAGTACCTTGGCAGCATGTAAAAAAGCCTTATTGTTCTGCTTAAACAATGCCTTTACCCGCTCTCTTTCAGGCAATACAAATGAATTTCTGGCGTTGCTCCAGACATAGGCCTCCAACTCCGTCAGGGCAAAACTGACCCATTGCAGATGCAGTGCACGTTCACGTGTACCTGAGGGCGCAATAAGCTCTTTTTCCGGTGCCAGGTCAGCCAGGTAGGTGCAGATGGCGGCCGCTTCGAATAGTGGTTCACCATTAATGAGCACCGCAGGCACCTTGCCCATTGGGTTGACCTTTTTCAGTTCTTCGCTATGCAGGATATTCAGATCTCCAACAGCTTGGAAGGGCAGCCCGAGTTCCAGTAATGCCCAGCGAACCTGCTTCGAACGGCTGGGGCCGTATTCATACAAAGTGATATCTAATGCCATGGTAATAGGTTCCTATCCGGTGTAGTGCTGTTGTAATCATACCGCTAATCGTTGGGTGCGTAACTCGTTACGCACGAAACGCGTGCACCAAACACAACGTAATAATCCCGTGCGCAACAAGTTACGCACCCTACGTGTTACCGATTCAGAGCATTGTTCATGTGCTTTACGTTTACGTAAACGTAATGTAAAATTGCGCATTGCTCTAAACAACCCGACAAACCACACCGATCAGGAATATTTCAGGTGAAAAAAAAATACACTATCAGTGATTTAGCAAGCGAATTTGGTGTCACTACCCGTACCATCCGTTTCTATGAAGAAAAAGGCTACCTAAACCCAAAACGTGAAGGTACCCGGAGAATATACAGCACACCCGATCGCACCAGCCTTAGATTGATTCTGCGAGGAAAACGTCTGGGTCTGACCCTGGACGAGACGGCAGACCTTATCAAGATGTATGGCTCGCCAGGCGGTAACCGCCAGCAGCTTGATAAATTGATTGTACGTATCGGTGATAAGCGCAAGGACCTGGAGCGTAAAAAGCAGGATCTGGAAGTCATGTTGCACGACCTGAAAAATGTAGAGGATGAATGCCAAGCTGCACTGGCGGAATACACCCAAGACCACAAATTACGAATACGAGAAAAGCAAAATGAGTCAATCAGCTACTGATATCAAGACCAGCCAAACACCGGCGGTAAGCACACCCTTACGTTTTGTAACAGCCGCCTCCCTGTTTGATGGTCATGATGCTGCGATCAATATTATGCGTCGCTTGATCCAGGCGCAGGGTTGTGAAGTGATCCACCTGGGTCACAACCGCAGTGTGCTCGATATCGTGCGTGCGGCTATCCAGGAAGATGCTGATGCGATTGCCATCTCTTCTTACCAGGGCGGTCACAACGAGTATTTCCGTTTCATGATCGACCAACTCAAGGAGCGCGGGGCAGGGCATATCCAGATATTCGGTGGTGGTGGTGGAACCATCACATTGGATGAAATCAAGGAACTCCAGGACTACGGTGTTAATCGGATTTACCATCCCGATGATGGCATGGGGCTCGGCCTGGTCGAGATGATCCAGGACGTGGTTCAACGCGCCGGTGAACACCGGCACGGGTTTGCGTTTCCCGGGCAGATACGTAAGGACAATGCCAACGATATCGCACAGATGCTGACCGCACTGGAGGCTGGTGTTTACGGCGAAGCCGAGCTGAAAATGAAACGCCTCGAGTGGGCCGGCAAGGAACAACAATCCCCTGTCATCGGTATCACAGGTACTGGTGGTGCAGGCAAATCATCGGTGACGGATGAAATTCTGAACCGTTTGTTAAGCAGTTTTCCGGAAAAACGGATCGCCGTATTAGCGGTCGACCCCACCCGCAGACGTACCGGTGGTGCCCTGCTGGGTGACCGCATCCGTATGAACAGTCTGCGCTCGGAACGCATCTACATGCGCTCGATGGCCACCCGTCGTCAGCACCTGTCTACCAGCGCGATGCTTCAGGATGCAATCCATTTTCTCAAGTCGGCCGGTTTTGATCTGGTGATCGTGGAAACCGCCGGTATCGGCCAGTCGGATTCCGAAATCGTCGATATGGTCGATCTGTCCTGTTATGTCATGACCTCGGAATTCGGTGCCCAAAGCCAGCTCGAAAAAATCGATATGCTAGATTACGCCGAACTGGTCATCCTCAACAAATTCGACAAACGTGGCGCAGAAGATGCGTTGCGTGATGTGCGCAAACAATGGAAGCGCAACCACCTGGCTTTCACCATGGAAGACGATGATGTGCCGGTATACCCGACCATCGCCAGCCAGTTCAATGATCCCGGTGTCAGTTGGATGTTTGTTAACCTGTTGCGCTTGCTGGTCGAAAAACTGGATCTACCGGAAGCCGACTGGACAACCGATATCGATACATCGATCCGGACACCCAAGGCGACCGTTCTGATTCCCGGCAACCGCACACGATACCTGGCAGAGATAGCCGAGCAGGGCAGGGACATCAAAAATGACATTATCAGGCAATCAGAGGCAGCCAGCCTCGCTCAAAACTACTACGAATGCCTGAAAGACCTCGGCGATCCTGAACTGCCGGCTCAATTTGATTTGTACCGTAGTGCCGACCTTTCCGATGACAATGAGTACAGCGTGCTTCGTCAGCGATATAACGTGGCTCTTGGTGAGCTGAGCGCAGAAGCGACCAATCTACTGAAGCAATGGCCGGCCAGGAAAGAAGGTCTGCGAACCAAACAGTACAGCTACGAAGTACGCGGCCGGGAAATTACCGGTAACAATTTCAAAGAATCTCTAAGCAAGATCCAGATTCCCAAGATCGGTATGCCCAGGGATAAGGATTGGGGCGAGTTGTTGTCATTCCTGATGCGGGAAAACCTGCCGGGTGCTTACCCCTACACCGCAGGCGTTTTTCCCTATCGACGTGCAGGTGAGGACCCAACCCGTATGTTCGCGGGTGAGGGCACGCCGGAACGCACCAACCGCCGTTTTCACTACCTGAGCAAGGGTGGTTCAACGGTACGTTTGAGCACAGCATTTGATTCCGTAACACTTTACGGTGAGGACCCACACACCCGTCCGGATATCTACGGCAAAGTTGGTAATGCAGGTGTTTCTATCGCCACATTGGACGACCTGAAAAAACTCTATTCCGGTTTCGACCTGTGTGCACCGACCACATCGGTTTCAATGACCATCAATGGCCCGGCACCAATGGTATTGGCATTTTTCATGAATGCCGCCATTGATCAACAGGTTGAATTACACCTGAAAGAAACCCATCAATGGGAAGCAGCAGAGAAGAAGATCAAGCAACACTTTACGGGCAGGAAACAACCGGGCTATGCAGGTGAACTGCCTGAGGGCAATAACGGTTTGGGGCTTGCCATGCTTGGCATCACCGGTGACAAACTGGTCGATGCAGATACCTACGCAAAGATCAAAACCGAAACCCTGAAAAAAGTCCGTGGCACCGTACAGGCCGATATCCTCAAGGAAGACCAGGCCCAGAACACCTGTATCTTCTCCACCGAGTTCGCCATGCGGATGATGGGTGATATCCAGCAGTATTTTGTCGATAACGGTGTGCGTAATTTCTACAGCGTCTCGATCTCCGGCTACCATATCGCCGAGGCCGGCGCGAACCCGATCAGCCAGTTGGCCTTTACGCTCAGCAACGGATTGACCATCGTCGAATACTATCTTGCGCGTGGTATGAATATTGACGAATTTGCACCCAACCTGAGTTTCTTTTTCAGCAATGGCATGGACCCGGAATATACCGTAATAGGACGTGTCGCCCGCCGTATCTGGGCCCGTGCCATGCGTGAGCGCTACGGCGCCAGTGCACGCAGCCAGATGTTGAAATACCACATCCAGACCTCCGGTCGTTCGCTGCATGCGCAGGAAATCCAGTTCAATGACATCCGCACGACATTGCAGGCCTTGTATGCCTTGTTTGATAACTGCAATTCGCTGCACACCAACGCCTATGATGAGGCCATCACGACACCCACTGAAGAAAGTGTTCGCAGGGCCGTGGCTATCCAGATGATCATCAATAAAGAACTGGGTCTTAATATCTGCGAGAACCCCTGGCAGGGCAGTTTTATCGTTGATGAACTGACTGATCTGGTTGAAGAAGCCGTGTACCAGGAGTTTGAACGGATTTCAGAACGCGGTGGTGTGTTGGGCGCCATGGACACCATGTACCAGCGTAGCAAGATCCAGGATGAATCCATGTACTACGAGCACAAGAAACATGATGGCAGTTTGCCGCTGATTGGTGTGAATACCTTCCTGGTTGGTAAGGAAAGTCATGCTGAAGGCGGTGAAGTGGAGTTGATGCGATCGACGGAGTGGGAGAAGGATCAGCAGGTTGGAAATGTTGAGTTGTTCAGGGAGACTCACAAGGCAGAAGCCAAGCCGGAGTTGGTCAGGTTGCAACAGGTGGCACGTGAACGGAAGAACACATTCGAGTCGCTGATGGATGCGGCCAGGGATTGTTCACTCGGGTCTATGAGCCATGCGCTTTATGATGTGGGTGGGGAATACCGCAGGAATATGTAGATGCCACCTGCCCGAGACGACCTTGCTTTACCAGGTCGTTGGTAGAGTACTGGCTGGAGTTCCAGGCTGAACTGGCCGTTCATTGCAGGTACTTACCAACATACGTAATAATGGACTTGGAGAACCAATTGGCATTCTGCTCAGGTATATTTACCAGTTGCGGTTGGTATCACTGCAGGTGCGATATAGATTGATTTTTTGATGTTTTTGTATATATTGTTTTTTTTGAAAGGATTCTCGAGCGACCAATGTCAACTGTGCTTAAAAAGGATTTGGAGGTTGTTTGTAACTCCCTCGAGAAAGCACGTTCGTTGGCACCGGATATTGGCCCCAGATTCTACCGGCTACTCATCAGCGAATCCATGGAGATGAAAGCTGTTTTTGACTCCGTCAACATGAAGACACAGCATACCCGGTTTTTCAGTATGCTCAATATCATCCTGATCAGGATGAGGGATCAACGCCCATTCATTTCCCTTCTTCAGGACCTGGGAAAGCAACACCTTAAATACAGGATAAGAGGCGAGGATTTCGTGATTTTTCAGGCTGTTTTCCTCAAGCTTTTACACGAGTTGTTTGGCAGTGAGTTCGATGAGTCTTTGCGAAATTCATGGGTTCTGGTGTTTGAGAAGATCAATCAAATCATGAGGTCGGGTATCGACTATTCAACAGCAAAGATTTCTCGTGCAAATTAGATGATTCAAGGAATGTGACATGGAAACAGAGATTGTTCAAATTGGTTGGTCAAAGGCGCTGGAAACTGGCGTTGATGTGTTGGACGCACAACATAGAAAGTACCTGGAAATGGTCAGTAATTACCTTCATCAAGCCGCCAAAACATCTGAAGATTCAGAAAACCCTTTCGAATTGGCCGAGACTTTAGGCTTTTTACGTGAATATGCCTCAGAACATTTTGCGGCGGAAGAATTGGTCATGGAGAGAGTGAGTTATCCTGATTATGAGTCACACAAGCAGGAACACCTTTTTTTCCTGAAGCACGTGGATGAGTTGTACCGGGAAATGCTTGCCAATGGCTATAGCCGCACGCTTGCCCTTGAGGTCCACTACTATATCGCTGAATGGTTTGTCGCACATATCCAATTGACGGATGTAAAACTCGTGGAGTTCTTGAACCAAAAGTCCAATGAAGACGGGTCAGTCAAAGTCTTTCTGGCGAATATGTACAACTCGTTTTTTAAATAAGATCACACACGCTGTTTGAAGACCAAAAGGCCTTGATTAAGTCGGAAGCTGTATCGGCTCTCCCTGCATTCGGAATATAGTATCTCTATTCACTCGCTATATAGGACGATCTGAGTATGGAAAGCACATCGCAACTTGTTTGGGCTATGTTGTTTGGCTCAATTGGTGTCGGCTTCTTTGTGTATGGAACGAAGCAAAAAGTCGTAATGCCCTTGGTGACGGGTATCGCGTTGTTGATCTTTCCGTACTTCATGTCAAATGTGTACTTTATGGTCATTATTGGTGTCGCATTGCTTGCACTACCGTACTTTTTCAGATTTTAGATTTTCAGGTTTTAACATGACACCGAAAGGAAAAACAAAAAAGGATCGAGACACCCACCACTCATAGATTTGCCTACAAGATTTTTCATAAACGACACCATTACCTTGGTCAGAGGAAGCTTCTGATTTTATGAAAGGATGAAAGCTGTTGCTTAAACCACTGTCCGAAAAAAGCGGTTTACCTCAGGGTGCCCTCACTTTTTCCAGCCAATCATGCTTGACTATCCCTGTTCTAATTACCCTCCGGTCAGGTCTCCTACCGAAACCCTTCTCGATCAAACCATGTGAAATAGACCGTCAGTTTTCGTGCTTTGTTAGCCGTGAGTGTTCTTGCTGTTTGCGTTTAAAGATCGCATCAGCGGCAATTGCTGTTCATCCAATCAATGACCAATCGTTGCAGTCGTATGCGACTGACTGAAAATGCATGATCGCCGGGTATGACTTCAGCTTTCAGATTGATATCCGGGTTCTTTTCATAAGCGGCCACAACCCGTGACTGCATTTGCGGCGGGACGGCCTTGTCTTCGCTTGCGGCAACCAACAGCACTGATTTACCACTTAGTTTCTGGGCCAGATTGCGTGTATCGAATGCTTCGGTGTGTTCTGCTGTCTCTAATGCCATTTTGGCACCGGTCAGATTATGTAGCATAAATAAATGATCGATATAAGCGATGCGGCCCTTCATCTGTTCTTTGGTATAACTTGCCTCAGGCTCGAAATTATAAGCGGCAAGGCCAACAACACAATTCAGCTCCTTGTTCTGAGCAGTTGCCCGCAATGCAGTAAAGCCACCTAGTGAATGTCCGACTATTGATAGCTGTTTTGTATCGGCACGAAGTCTTTCAGCATTCTGGTGAATATATTCAATGACTGCCGCAACGTCCTCTGACTGGCCACCCACAGTGTAATCGCCCTGACTTCCCCACGCGCCGCGATAATGGAAAAACAACACGTTGAAACCTGCGCGACGTAACGATTGAGCAAGATCGAGGTTTTTCTCGTTACCGGGGAAGCCGTGTAGCAGCAGTGCGGTTGGGTGCGGGCCCGCACCATTTGCACCGAGCATGATGCCCGAAAGCATGACATCGTGACTTGGGATCAACAATTCATGTAATACCGGGGGGAAGGCCGGATCCGGGTTTGGCGGATCCATGCTCACCGGGTCGTATTGAACTTCTCCAGAATAAACATCGAACCCAACAAGCAGAAAACTGGCAAAGATAATTGAGAGTACAATTCTGGACATTGAGCTTATTCCCTTGTGGTATTGGTAGATTGTATAGGAAACAGAAAATCTGATGATACGTGTTAAACCCGCCATAATAATTAGTCTTGCAATCTTCGCATTCTCAGCAAAGCCTGCCATGGCAGAGTCATCGACGGTTACACTCCAGTTTGAGAACCAGGAAATATTTTTTAACCGGCTTACGTCACTTTGTAGTGCGAGATTTGAAGGTGAGTCTGTTTTCCCGGAAGATCCCGGTGATGCATTCCGTGACCAATTGCTGGTTGCTGTGGTTGAAACCTGTAGTGCAGACGAAATCCGTATGCCCTTTATGGTCGGTGAAGATCATTCACGTACCTGGGTATTGAGGAAGACTGCCCATGGCCTGCAACTCAAACACGATCACCGTCATGAGGATGGCACGCCAGATGAGGTAACACTTTATGGGGGTACCGCCTTTAGCCCGGGCACACATCTATCCCAATCATTTCCCGCTGACACCTATACCGCAGAGCTAATCCCTGAAGCCGCGAGTAATGAATGGTTTTTGAGTTTGTCGGATGATGCTGGCGAGATCACGTACTATCTTGAGCGCCACAAAAAAGCCCGCTTCAAGGCGATACTAAAGCGTGTGCCTGATGCCCGCGCCAGTGGTGCTGGTCAAAACTAATCTTCTGACAAATAAAGGGGCCGGATACGAATAGTGGGTAGGGCGTGTTCGGATTTAAATGTATCCGGCCCCGTTTAGGGGAAAAAGCAAGGACAGCCACATCTAAGCCATATCTTACAAGATTCAGCGCCATTAGCTATTGTGATCAACCCACCCACGCTCTAGAATTTTTTCATGCCAAAACCCAGGTACCGCCAGGTCTCAATCGATGACACGCCGTATTACCACTGCATCTCCCGCTGCGTGCGGTATGCATTCCTGTGTGGTAAAGATTCCCATACCGGTTATGACTTCGAGCACCGCCGCCGGGACGTGAACTCCCAAAATTCGCACAAGGAAGTGGTATTTTGAAAAAACAACCGAATCGGCTATAATGAACGAATCGAACGATTTATTGGGGTTATTTCAATGGAAGCACTCAACGCAAACGAAGCAAAAACACATTTTGGCGAAATGTTGCTTAAAGCCCAACGAGCACCCGTGCAAATTAATAGAAATGGCAAGCCTGTTGCAGTTGTCATGTCTGTTGATGAGTACAATAGTATTGAGGCATTAAAGCTTTCTTTGCTCAAAGCCAGAGCAGAAAAAGCCAAAGAAGACATTGAAAACGGCAATACAGTCGATGGCGATTTATTTTTTGATGGGTTGGATTCAGCATAGAATAATATGTTGAACTATCGCCTTACTTCGGATGCCCAGTCTGATCTTATTAATATACGTAATTACACACTTGAGCACTGGGGCAGACAACAATCACAAAAGTATCTGACCGAGATAAGGCAAACAATCAGACTGCTTTCAGAAACACCCACCATTGGGAAGCAACGGCCAGATGTTGCACTTGATATTTTTAGCTTCCCGCATGTTAGTCATGTTATTTATTACACTTTGCACGAGCGGCAACTAATTGTATTTGGTGTGCTTCATAAGAGTGTGGTGCCAAGTAATCACCTGGACGAGAGATAGATTATTTAACCGATAATATTCTTTAAAAACGGAATATCTAAGGAGAGCCGTGGCTGTCTCAATCCCCTTATCTAAAAGCATAATTCAGGACACTACACTAGCTTCATGCCAAAATCAGGATATCGCCAGGTCTGAGTAGAAGGATGTCGCTGTTCTTTGGCAATATAGAATTTAGCCGGTCGCCGATGTCGGGATTCTTAATGGCAGTTCAAAGCGGCAACTGCTAGTCAGTAATCTCAAAGGTGAATTTGTTTCTTACCCCAGGCACTTCTACTTCTTGCCCGCCAATAATCCTCGGTTTGTATTTGAATTTTAGAGTCGCGTTAACTGCTGCAGGGTAAAAAAGGTTGGATGAACACTGGTCTTTGATGACCACCGGGTTTTTGGTTGTACCGAATCTGGTCACAGTATGTTCGACTACGCAAATACCTTCTATGCCACGGGTTAATGCCCGGTTTGGATAGATCGGTGAGACTTTTACGATTGGAAGGTAATCCCCCTCCGACCGATATTGAACGAGTCAGTGGGCGCGGCCGTGGGTTCAGGAGCTATTGGCGCTATGGCAACTTTGACGCCGCTTGTGTTTGGGTTTTCCAAAGTGGGCATTGGTGGTTGTTCTGGCTGTTTTTCAAGTTTTTCGGGTTTTTCAGGTTTTGTTGGTCTGAAAAGGTTAAGACACCCATTTGATTACTGGCCCCTTTAAGGCTCCTTTAATCGCAGGGATTCGGCGACTGAGCCGCCATTTCGTCATGCAATTCAGCACACGCCTCTCCGATCAGCTTCAGTGCCTGATCAATTTCATGCTGCGAAACATTCAGTGGCGGTAATAAACGTAGGACATTACCTGCTGTTGCCAGCGCAAGCATGCCTTTTTCCTGCAATTTTTTCTGTAACGGCGCTGAAGGCACGTCCAGCACGAACCCCAGCAACAAGCCGAGACCCCGTACACCGGAAATCCATTGCTTATGTTTCATGGCAACATCGCAAAGACCTTCCACCAAATAGGCCCCCATCATCATGGTATTGGCCAGTAATTGCTCTTCATCAATCACTTCAACGACTGATAGCGCAGCGGAACAAGCCAGCGGAGTTCCGCCAAACGTTGTGGCATGGTGTCCGGGCTGAAAGATATCTGAAAGCATTGATCCGGCGACGATGGCTCCGATCGGGAAGCCATTTCCCAGACCTTTGGCCAGCGAAAAGGCATCCGGCTGAACATCATAGTTCTGGAATCCGAACCATTTACCTGTCCGGCCCATACCGCACTGCACCTCATCGCACAGCAGCAGAATACACTTTTCATCGCAAAGCGCCCGAAGCCCTTTCATAAACTCGGCATCCGCCGGAATTACACCGCCTTCACCCTGCAACGTTTCCACCAGCACGGCGGCGGTCTTGGAAGTGATGGCCTCTTCAACCGATTGAAGCTCATTAAAATTCGCGTAGGTAAACCCTTCCGGCAGCGGACCGAAGCCCGTCTTTACCTTATCCTGCCCTGTAGCGGTCAGCGTGGCCAGCGTCCGGCCGTGAAATGACTGCTGCATGGTGATGATTTCGTATTTACTTTTATCACTACCCCACAGCCTTGCGAGCTTGATCAGTCCTTCATTGGCTTCGGCACCGGAATTACAGAAAAAGCATTTTGCACCGGGCAAACCGGAATGCTCTGCCAACGCCTTGGCCAGCTGCGGCTGTTTTTCGTTGTAATACAGATTTGAGACATGCACCAGGGTTTCCACCTGATCCTGCACCGCCTGAACCATCTTAGGATGACAGTGGCCAATATTGGTGACCGCAATTCCTGAAACAAAATCGAGATATTCATTTCCTTCCGCATCCCATACGGATGTGCCCAAACCTTTGACCAAGGCAATTCCCGGTGCATAAGTCGGCATTAAGTGCTCTTTTTGTAAAACGGCTATTTCTTGTGTGTTCATCGTTCGCACTCAGTTTTAAGTTATTACGTGGTTCACGTTTTAAGTGAATTAGCCAGCCCAAATAACACTCACCGGTGTTGCCACCAAAGTCAATGAGCGATCAAAATTAGAACGTTTGTGCCGTTATATTACAAGACCTGTGGTGTCGGAAATATTCAGGACACTCATGTAGCCAAGCACTAATTACTATATGTGTCCCAACCTATTGTGGCCTATTGCTGCCAAATTTGATCATTCCTGCCTGAACCGGGAACAATTGAGTTCGAAAATCCCCCCAAGGTCACTTAAAAAAGAGACCTTTCATTGCTAATAGAGATCACCACCCCTAAAATTGACATAAATGTCAATAAACGACTTTTTTGGTAATGTGTCAAAAGAAAGCAGAACATATGGAATCACGATTATTCCTCACAGTTTTTTTGTTTGTTGTGGCCTTGCAATCCTTCCCAGTCCATGGAAGCTGGCTACCTTTCTCCTTGGAAAACGGTCACATCATCATTGAAGTGAAAATTGGCGATCAAGATGCAAAAGCCATTCTGGACAGCGGGGCAATGTCCAATCTGATCAGTAGAAGTTTCGTCAGAAAGCACGGTCAGAATTTCACCACATCGGGAAAATCTGTTTCACGAGGCGTTAATTCAACGCAAAAACTACAACTCTACAGCAATATACCAATATCCCTGTATGGAACCGACCTCGTGCTCGACAAGGTAGCGGCAATATGGCTTTCAGGCGCAGACATAATTTTAGGTAGCGGATTTTTCCGCTCTGGCATTCTGCAGATCGATTATCCAAATTCGCGCCTTCGTTTCCTGCACAAAAAATCTGTCAACCTCAAAAAACAGGCCAATATTTCAATGAAACCTGCCAGTGATAGTCCGTTGCCTGCAATTGAAGTATTGTTGAAAGGCAAAAAAGCCTGGCTATTGTTCGATACAGGCAGTAATGGCGGCTTGGCTCTTAAGCGCAGCTTTGCGTTGGATAGAGGCCTGATTAATGAAGACACTAAAAGTGATCAGATCATTGTAGCGGGCATCAATAACATCGGGAGTTATGAGAAGTTTAAGTTGGACTCGGTCAAAATCGGACCTTACGAACTTGAAAATGTCAGCGCCTCAGTGCCGTCAGAAGGTCAGGCCTCTAATCTGGGCAGCGGATTCAATACCCGCAGCGGCACCCGACTCCAGCGTGGCGTAAAAACCAGTGGCTTGTTGGGTTATGACGTACTTAAGCATTTTGTCATCACTGTCGATTACGACAAATACCAGATGCATATATACGCACAATAGCGCCAGCGTTGTCGCGTTGTTGGGTCTTGATAACACTCGGATTGCCAGAGACCTGTTCACTCTACATTTACAATAATCTTACCCCTGGCACGACCCGATTCAGAGTAAGCAATTGCCTCGGGAACCTGATCCAACGTAAATCGCCGGTCGATGACTGAGCGCATTTTTCCTGTTGCCATCAGGTCAGCGAGTATTTTCAGGTCTGCCTGGTCCAGCCTGGCAAGAATGCTTTCAATTTTTGGTGAAACAAAAGGAGCGGTATACAACGTTTGAATGTTGCCTGTAAACGGCCCCAGCCAATTACCTGGGGCACCACCAACCATGACCAATATCCCGTCATCCTTCAGCGCACGGGTATTGGCCAGTGGCGAGTGATTACCGATGTTGTCGATAATAATATCGTAGCGTTCATCACCCTCCGTATAATTCTCTTTTTTGTAGTCCCAGACACGACTCGCCCCTATGGACGTCACCATCTCGACATTACGGCTGCTGCAGACACCATGGACCTCAGCCCCAAATGCCTTTGCAATTTGTACGGCATAGGTGCCAACACCGCCGGATGCGCCGTTAATAAGCACTTTTTGGCCAGCTTGCAATTTCCCCTTGTCGCGCAGAGCCTGCAATGCAGTAATCGCTGCAATCGGTACCGCGGCAGCTTCATCAAACCCCACGTTGTCAGGTTTGTGTGTCAAAGCACGAGTTTCCGGAATGACCAGATACTCCCCGAAGGCACCACTTCTCCCACCAAAAACCGAATCACCCGTCTTGAAACGTGTGACCTCGCTGCCCACGGCGGTGACAACGCCGGCAAAATCAACCCCCATGGAAGGATTGTCAGGTGCTCCAATTCCTACAAAAAGACGCATAATGTAGGGAGAACCACGCATGTAATGCCAATCCAGTGGATTCACCGATGCCGCGACTACTTTAACCTGAACTTCGTCAGCACCAGGCACTGGTTTTTCGATGTCAACATATTGCAGTACTTCCGGTGAACCATAACAGTAGTAAGTAACAGCTTTCATACTGTCTGCCCCAGCTGCATGCGAGGGTGGTTCAATACAGGCAGAGGTATGACCAATGACCAGTGCCAAACCGCCAAAACTGGTCAATAATAAGGCCCCGATGCCGCTTAAAATCTTATAGCGCAATTTCATTGATGGATATCCTGGGTAACAACACGATAGATTGAGTTTTGTTATGTGATATGGTGTTATACGCTACTATAACACCCATGTCAAACAACAGCCCAGCCCAGCATCGTGGAGGGATTGCTTATCGAAATTGCCAATTATGGTGTGGCCAGTGTCAAGCGACAGTGACTTCACCAGGCTGGCTTCAAGAATCCGGGAAACAGGATTGTTGGTTTATGGTTTCGGTGAGAATAAGACCTCTTCGATGCTCCGCTTCTGCACGAAAGCGATCAACCAAGATGTCCGCCGATCCGGTTAAAGACCATGCCTTGGTTTAAAGGATCATCGCCATTGCGCACCATGCGGGTAGCACTGCTCTTGAGTTCGAGTCTCATATCCAGCAGAAATGCGTTTGCGACATGGTTTCCAGCAGGTAATACCGGTGCTGTTTCGGTCTTTGCCATGCGCAACCTCATTAAGTTCTTGCCAGCCTCAATATCCTGCGCCACGATGTTCCCTTCCCCCAGGTTTGGGAGGTAAAATCCGCGAACCTTTTTTCTATCCGAGTCCACGCAAACCCAACCAGCGTCGCAGTGGCGGGAAAGTATTTCGCTTCTGTCTTCTCCGGTTGCACGCTGATCGAGAGATAGCATGTCAGAAACATCTTTGGATTTCAGCGGCCGGACCTGGGGTGGCATATCAACCAGCCCTGGAGCCGGTTTATGATAAAAACTGTAATCACAGGAATGCCGGAATCCAAGGCGTTCATACAAGGGTACGCCCAGTTCTGTGGCGATGAGCAACTGAGTATTGCGACCATATTTTTCAGCGTTTGCTATGAGCTCCTTAGTGATCGTGAACCCGTAGCCTTTGCGACGAATTTCAGGGTCAACGATGATGTGGGCAAGCCAGGCAGTTTTCGTATGTAGGATCAGGCTGCCGACAGCAACAATTCGGTTGCTGTTTTCTATTTTCAGAGGGAGACAGAAGCCAGCATCATTATAAAACTGAAAGAATGTCTTGATGCTCTGCCAATTATCCGGTTGCAGATGAGAAATACGCGCCACATCGCCTGTTTCGAAGGTCTGGATCATCACGATTTACGCCTGTTCGCGGGGCTTATACTATTCATCTTAGCTATCATCCCAATCTTGGGAATTGCGTTTGAGGAGATCACCAGAGGATACACAAACGCTTAGATATCATTACAAATTATCCATGTTGGGTTGTTTAGGGAAACTCACAAGGCAGAAGCCAAGCCGAAGTTGGTCAGGTTGCAACATTACTTACACGGTGTTTGATAAGCCAGGTAGTATTTCAAAAGACAGTAATAAGCACGTGGACTTTTTTATGGCGTCGGCAATAGTCGATACTTGCGTGAAGACCTTCCTGGGTGGTAAGGAAAGTCATATTGAAGGTGGTGAATCTGTTACGCTTTTATATACAAAATCAGCCAAACCATGAGCCGAAACCTCATCGGCTAGCATTTAGGAAGACCATGACGAAGACCAGGGGGTAGCAAGGTGAGAGTTGAGAGTTACCTGGAAAGGATTGGGTACAAAGGCAGCGTTAATCCAGATCTGGATTGCCTGAAGAAAATCCACTTGCACCAGGCGTTGAGTGTGCCCTATGAAAACCTGGATATACAATTGGAGCGCCCGGTCGATCAGGATATCGAGCGGATCTACGATAAAATCGTTAGGAATGGGCGTGGTGGTTGGTGCTATGAGCTGAACGGGCTTCTGCATTGGGCGCTTAAAGAAATTGGCTTTGACGTTAGCCGTTGTGTGGCCGGTGTATTGAGAAATGAACGCGGGAACATGATACTTGGAAACCACCTCATTTTGTTGGTGCAACTGAATGACTTGTATCTTGCCGATTTAGGCTTGGGAGACGGTATTCGGGAACCTGTTCCGATTAAACCCGGTTCATACGTTCAGGGCGAACTGGTGTTTAGCTTAGAGAAACTGGATGATGGTTATTGGCGCTTTCACAATCATGGTTTCGGCGACCCCAAGTCTTTTGATTTCAAAACCATTCCCGCCAACGAGCGGTTGCTTACTGATAAGTGCCA
>RCNC010000745.1_pt1 | contig 21193 bp, 24 predicted proteins | sample 2041301 | NCBI WGS metagenome assembly RCNC01 (sample SAMN09708231, study PRJNA481090) | Marine sediment metagenome, whole genome shotgun sequencing project. | biome: marine sediment; feature: ocean; material: sediment; isolation source: Sewage treatment plant 13A marine sediment (STP13A) ...
GTGTGTGAAAACTCATTTCCAAAAATATCAAGTGGGGAAACGCCCCTGTTTTTTATTGCTCTCAAGCTAAATAGTGGGCGCCACAGACTGAGCTGAGTGCTTGATTCATCTATTCTCTCGGAGCCGTCCCAAATTTGGAGGCAGCCAAATAGTTTTCACACAGCCTCGGCCGGTTCCAGTTATTCACATCACCAAAATTCATGCCCAGTCAATAACTGTTTACTGGCAAGACACCGGTCCCACAACTCTAGCCGAGACGTGTAACTGGAGTCGGCCAATAACGGTCATTTGGCTTATACTGTTCAGAAGAGTCGCTGGCCACAAAACTCTGACCACGGACACGCTTTGTTAATGGGGAATTAGGAGGCTTCCGATGGATAAGTTTGATTACAATCTGGTTCTAATGCACATACCCGGCTTCCAGCACATCGGAGACTTCTTGACAGTGAGAAACATGATGATCGGCATGGCTCCGGAAATTCGCACTCTTATAGTCTCTCGAATCGATGGAACGACTCAACTACCAAACAATGCCCTGGAAACCATAAACAGCCTTCCAACGTTGATATTCTCGCCAGCACCTCTAGACCTGTCGGACCAATTCCGAGGTACCCGTCTGATTTCTCAGGGCATGACCAAGATGAAGGAATACGAGCTATTGGCGCGGGAGAACCTTCCATTCCCGAAGTCAAAATATATCTCCACGCTTGCAGATCTGGACGACCTTGATCTGGGTGAGCGTTTTGTGATCAAGCCCAACAGGGGTGGGCAAGGAAAAGACGTTATTCTGGTCACAGCCGCGGCCTGCAAGGACATTGTTAGGTCCAAGTTCGGCGAAACCAACCTTGATCTGATCGCGCAAAAGGCGATAAACACAGGTCCCAAACCGACCAGTTATCGTGTATTTTCGGTCCTGGGTGAAGTCATTTACTGCGTCAAGTATGAAAGTCGAACAGTCGGTGTTGAGCAATCGATCGCCGAGGCGAACTTCGCTCCAATTGCTGCCAACTCAACGCATGACCGGTTTATGGAGTTGGTTAACGATCAGGAGATTATAGAGTTGGGCGAGCGGATTCACCGACTGTTCCCGATGATGCCAGTTCTGGGTCAGGACATTGTCCGCGATATTGACACGCAGGCGTTGTACGTCATGGAACTGAACTCACGCGGCTGGACCTGGCATCTGTCTTCCAACTTTGGAAACCGCTTTCGGATGCAGTTCAAGCTTGATTACTACGGCCAGTTCAACGCGTTGGAAAAGATTACAAAAGCCCTGGCCCGTTTCACGATCGCTCATGCCTCCTGAGTAAGCTCACAGTTTCGGACCGCGTTGGCACGATTAGGTTGGTTGTGGACATGGACTAAGGGGCCGGATACATTTTGCTGGAGAAGGACTCAAAGGACAGGTTTTGGCCGAAGGACGAAACCGGGCATATGACGTTTTAGTTAAGCGCAACTGCGTCCGGTAAGTGAAGCGAACGCACTTAAACGGCTATGTTGCACTTTTACCAAACACTGTTTTTGTCTCCATACCTCAATATCCAGCCAGTAGCGTAGGCTGACAAAAAAAAGGCTGGTGTTGCAACAATGTCTGGTTTTAAAAGCCAAGACCCAAATGCTAAGCACAACAATGTAAACTCAATAATCACTACATGACGGCGAGTATTTACTCCAAACATATTAGCTCTAAACAACCAAGGTAAGCTCGTCCATTGTTCTGTTTCTTTATCTATCACGGTAATTTCCTCTGTTAATTTTGAAATATCTACTTCAAATACAGAGGCAAGGCATTTAAGCGTTTCGAGACTGGCTTTTCGTCCACTCTCAACACGTTGAATTGTCCTAACATTTAAACCAGCAAATTCTGCTAGTTGCTCTTGAGACCATCTATTTTTATCTCTCAATTTTTTTACAATCATACTTAGTCCTCGTTACTCTGTGAGGAAATTATGCCAATTACACTTACCTGTCGGCTACGGCTTTTACCCGACAGGGCCACGACACTGCCATTGACGTGCAACATGACTATTATGTGGAAAACAGTGATGTATCACGACAAATTGATACTTTTGCTGCTTTCATCTGCTTGGTTTTCCTTATTGATTAACAAGTTAGCATCGTGTCTGTTCCCGACCAAAAGCTATTATCCAATTGCAAGGAGTTTAGTCTTCTTTTTCAGCACCTGGCATCATCTCTGCAGGGATAAAAAGTGGCTTGTCGGTTGGCCATTCAAACAGAAGTTCCGGTTGATAGCCCTCAGGATAGTATTTTTCCGGAGGAATTTCTGCATCGCGGATTGACTGTCATGCGACACACATTCCATTCCAATCTAAACGATATGCAGAAGCACCATCTTCAGTATGCGATTGCCGCCAATGGATGGTCTTCACTCCGTTCTGTTCGTAAACAACACCACCATCTTCGGTGAAATCAAACTCGTTGACTTCCATGTCCCAGCCTTTACCGACCGGGAACAGATCGAAACTGTCCTTATGCCAGGTCAGCATTTCATCCATGCGCTCCATCATGTACTTGAAGCCGTGCTTTTCTGTTCGCCCGGAAGGCCCATGAACACGGAATGATTCATGCCAGCGACCTCCCCAACCACCAAACATGTAGATGTAGGGAACCGAAGCGACATGATCCCAATGCAAATGGGTAATAAAAATATCGTTGATCTGATTTAAAGGAATTCCTGCTGCGAGATAGTTAGCAATGGAACCTGGACCCATATCGAAAATGAAATTCTTTCCGTTGCCCAACTCAACATAAACAGACGTACCCATCTGACCTGGGCGTGGTAACGGCGATGAACCCATGAAAGTGACGCGGATTTCCTCCGATTGGACTTCTTCGGTTCCCGGAAACCAATTGGCCGCACTCTTCAACCAGGGCACGGGTTCGATACCATTAAACATCAGGCCTTCCTTCCACCGTCCCATGGGTAATCCGCTGGTTGCAATTTTCTTGAACACCTCAGGATCGGTTTCAAAACCAGAGGCTTCCAACTTGGCTAATACTTCCGGATCGAGTTCAGGTGCTTGCTGGGCATATGCCGCAAAAGAAATTAGTACCAACCCCAAGGTTAAAAATCTGGTAACACAACAGATAACTTTCACACACATCTCCTAATAGGTGGATTCGCTATTTGGCTGGATTGAGCTGACTATCGCTACATCATTGCTAGGTTTAACAGTAAATCATCTCCTAATATTGATTGACTGTAAAGCATATGCGAACTTGAAAAATTCATTCAAACAAATTCTTCTCCTTCAGTCGACTGGATATTCAGAAGCGTTATTGTGTTACTTGCCGTTGGGTTTCCTGTTGCCTTGATTTTGTCCTGGTTTTTTGAGTTAACCACAGATGGCCTGATCAGAAGTGCGGACTTGGCGCAGCATGAAGAAGAGCTACGCGCGTTCAGGCGTTATCTGAACCCGTTTATTATCAGTATGTTAAGTGTCGCTGTTGTTTTATTCACCCTGGACAAGATTGGTTGGATCAGCATGCTGGCCAAGATTAATTCACTCAGTGTGACATCCGGCACCTCGTTTATACACTACCTGGACAGTAACATGAGCATCCCTGAAATCAGCAGTGAGCTCGGCGTGAACTACATCCTTGAGGGTGCAGTGCAGCGTGATGGTGATCAAATCCGGGTCAACGCACAGCTGATTGATGCCGGGCGCGACAACCACTTATGAGCCGAAACGTTTGACCGGGAACTTTCAACCACCAGCCTTTTTGCAATTCAAAGCAATATCGCCCGTGCGATAACCGCCGCATTGAACGCGGAGCTTTCCAATGCCGATGAACATCTTCTGGAGAGTATCCCAACTCAGAGCCTGGCCGCTTAAGATGCCTACCTGATGGGAAAACAAGGCCTTTGGGGTATCGAGCAAGAGGAGGTAGGCGCAGAAGATCTGGCTGAAATATTATCCTGGGAGGGTGATATCGATCTCTTCAAAGAACTGGTTGATAAGTACTTGCTACAATCAAACATAAGTGGCGTTCAACCAAAAATTATGGTCCCAGAAGTAATGAAGGACAAAGAAAAGGGCACATTGGTATTACCCTCGTTGATCATAAAGAGTGGTGATGAAGAATTCCCACAGATCGCCATCAACGAATATATTTGTATGCAACTGGCAAAGTCCTGTCAGATTGCGACACCAGAGTTGTGGTTATCTGATAGCCAAAAGCTTTTTGTGATGCGTAGGTTTGATTTAAACAAGGACGGTAGCTGTAGGGCCATGGAAGATATGGCAGTGCTGCAAGGTAAATCAACTAATGATAAATATCATTCAAGTTATGAATCGATAAGTAAGGTGCTGAGTTATTTTTCTTCAAAAATAAATGATGACAAACAACTCCTATTTAAAATGCTGGTGCATAGCTGCATGGTCGGTAATGGCGATGCGCATAACTTGTTCTTTGCGCAATTAAATGGGGTCGAAGTGAAAATTGTTGGGCAGGGGAGTTTTTGCTTTGACCCCAAATATTTTCAATATTCGGATAACACAACATTAAAAGGTACAACACCATGAAACTGTTACGCACACCGGATGACCGGTTTGAAAATTTGCCGGATTATCCCTTCAAGCCCAACTACCTGACGATTATTGACCGCTCAGAGAACGTGGGAATCAGGGTGCATTATATCGATGAGGGTGCCCCTGCATCACAAACCGTGTTGATGTTACATGGTGAACCTTCGTGGAGTTTTCTTTATCGCAAAATGGTCACACCTTTCGTACAGGCCGGTTACCGGGTGGTAGCCCCTGACCTGCCTGGCTTTGGCAAATCAGACAAGCCTGCGAAACGCTCAGATTACAGTTATGCACGCTATGTTCAATGGATGTTTGACTGGCTTCGGGCCATGGATTTACAGGATATAATTTTGATTTGCCAGGACTGGGGTGGTCTGATTGGATTGAGGCTGGTGGCTGGAGAACCCGACCGTTTTGCACGGGTGGTTACCTCCAACACCATGTTGCCAACCGGGGATCACAGCCCGGGGGATGCCTTTTTTCAGTGGCAAAAGTTTTCCCAGGAAACGCCGGTCTTTCCCGTTGGCCAGATTGTAAACAAAGGGTCGGTCACCGACCTGCCAGAAGCGGTCATTGCAGCCTATGACGCCCCGTTTCCGGATGAGTCATACAAGGAGGGGGCCAGGCAGTTTCCAACGCTGGTGCCCGTCGCGCCCGATAACCCGGAAAGCCAGGCCAACCGGGTTGCCTGGAAAGTGCTCATGGGATTTCAAAAACCATGGTTGTGCGCTTTTGGTGACAGCGATCCGATCACCGCTGCAGCAGCACCTGTTATTCAAAAACTGATACCTGGTTGCCAGGGCCAGCCACACACCACCTTGCGCGGTGGCGGCCACTTTATCCAGGAGGATTGCGGGGAAGAACTGTCACGTGTGGTGCTGGAGTGGTTACATGAAAGATAGGGGTTTAACAGATCTCTCCGACGTCGGAGCGGTCATTTTCTGATTGATATAGTTATAAATATCAATTAGATAAATGAATTCATACGTATAAGCTACGCTTTCGGAATTACGTTCCTACAATCGCCTCTCACCAGGGTTTGGGTCCTTCTTAACAAGAAAGCGCTGCCTCGTCATGATTTTATGTCGCATGACAAGCCATGCACCTAGAAAAAACGCGAAAGCCAAAACACACAACCAACGCCAATGATCAAAGACATCACCAAAGCTGGCACCCATTTGATTAAGCTTTAAAAAGCCCTGAATGGCAGACATGCTGGGCGCCAGCGTACTGAGTGTAGCGATAGGCTCTGGAATCGACTCCAAAGGCCAGACAAAACCTGCCGAAAACACCAACGGCAGAGAACTGATCATCACCAACGGTGCAGCGAATTCCCTACGCGGAAGTATCACACCGATCAGAAGCCCCAGCGATGTTGTTGCTGCAGTGAACGCCGAGATCATCAGCAGCAGGTCAGTCAAACTGGCCAGTCGTGAGATTCCATAGAATTCAAAACAGATGCCCATAAAAAATTGGGCCATGACCAGGTAGAGCAGAAACATCACTACAAATCTTGAAACAAGAATTTGTCTTGGACTCCACTGTTGTCCATCCAACAAACCCGCATCGAGCCGTTGATTAAATCCGGCACCGACCAGCCCGGAAGCCAATAACAAGGTTTGATGGAGTATCAGAATAAACACCGCTGGAATGACGTATCCAAGATAACCCATACTGATATTGAACAAGGGCCGTGAATTGAGCCTTAAAGGTACCCAATGCTGCATGGCGACCGCCACCGGTTCACCCTGGTTCATCAACGATAACAATTTGAGCTCCGCACCGACTGCCTGTACCGCACCCGCAGCACCCGCAGCGATGGCTCCATACACCAAAAAATAATTCGCATCACCGGCCAGGCCGATCACCGGACTCCGCCCGAGCAAGCTGCTTTTCATGTAGTTATCTGGAATGGTGATCATACCCCGCACTTCACCCTTCAAAAGCAACGCCCTGGCCTCAGCAATACTGTCAACCTGATGACGGATTTTTACCTCGGGTGATGCATCTATCCATCGGGATAGTTTTCGGCTGGCGGTGGTGCGATCCAGATCAACCAGGACGACTGATTGTTGTTCGGGCAGGTTTGACAGGTAGGGCTGTGGATAAAGCGCAGCATAGAAAAACAAGCCGCCAATGACGGTGATTAGCACGGCCCGATCCAAAAAGACCTCATTAAAGGCCAATTTAAGTTGAGGAAGAAAGCCGTTCATCCATCCGTCTCAATCGAAGCTTGATGAGCCATACACACACAGACAAGAGCATGCAAAAGCCAAGTAAAATCAGCGAAGGTTGCAACTGGCCAACTAGCCCGGCAGCATAACTCGTCTGATGAACAAACGCATCAAGATAATGGGCGGCGGGCATTAAGTCACGCCAAAAAGAAGCAAACCCCGACATATCGCTTTGCGGAAATGTGACACCCAAGAAGGCAAATGCAGGGGCGCAAAAAGCCCCTGCAATACTCAGGGCCCTTTCCAACTGGAATGCCAGCATAAAGAACAACACGCCCAATGCCTGGCTAGCCACCACAAATAGCAACACAGCCGGGACCAGCGGCAACAACGCCCCCTGTAAAGGCCAGGCCAAAACACCAAATAGAAAGTAGAGAACAAGCAATCCATAGACAAAATATAATGCGGTGTACGGCAGGAGTTTGCCGATAAGAACTGGCCAAACTCCACCTGAGGACCACTCACTCAAGTTTGAGGTCTTAAAAGAGCGACCAATGCTGAGTACCGTAATACTACAAATAACGACCTGAAACAATGCAGCGATGATGCCGGGAAGTAGAAACTGGGCATAGTTGAGATTGCTGTTATATAAAGGTGTTATTTGCGCGCGGACCGGCATCGAAACTGCCAGAGCCGCTGCAAATACCGGCATTGTCGGTAAACTCTGAGCCACCTGCAATTCAACGGTAACATTGGTTTCAATTTCAAGCATGGTCGAGGCGATTAACTTTGCTACCAACAGGTATTGCGCATTAAAAAATGCCGTAATCGCTGGTGAATCAGCCCGATAAACGCTGCGTTCCAAACCATGTGGAATGGAAACCAGGGCATAAATGTCGCCGCTTTGAAGCGCCTGCTGACCGGCATGAACCGAGCTGAAAGAATCAACGACATCCAGTGCCGGACTGGCATCCAGGTAACGCGCCAGCTTTCTGGAAAGCGCACTGTGATCAAGGTCTACTAGCGCAACTGGCAGCTCCCGGGGAATACCGCTGGAAAAAATCCCCCAAAGCACGAGCACCATTAAAGCAGGAAGCCAAACCGCCAAGGCAATTTCCCAGGGGCTTCGACGCAGGGTATCTACCTCTGCACTGGCGACCAGGTATATATTTTTCACACTAGTCAAATGAAAGCAATACCGTCATTCCTGCCCGCAGCCCATCAACCGGGCTTGTAGGCCGGGCCTCCACCTCAAATGTTTTCAGATCATATCCCTGCGTGGAGTTGGTTGCTCTCCAGGTTGCAAAATCCCCCATGACACTAATGTGTTTTACAACAAAACTAAATGGCTCTTCACCCAAAGCGGGAATAGAAACCTCGATCTCAGCGCCTTTTGGCACACGTTTCAGCAAATCCTCACGCACCTGGAAAACGGCCCAGGATTGAGCAGTGTCAATAACCGTTACGACTGGAAAACCTTGTGGCGCCAACTCGCCGGGATGTAGGAAAACATTTGACACTTCACCGCGGAAGGCACTTTTTATGCGTAGATCACCCTGTAGTGCTTCAGCCTCGGCAACCAAGCCCGACGCCGCCCGCACCTGGCCCGCTGCAGCATCACGGGTTTCATCACGTGTACCTTCTTCAGCCAGTGAAAACAACTCATACGCTGCTTTTGCTGTGTATTGGGACGCCTGATGTGCCGCATACGCCTCATCCCGACGTTGCTCGGAAGCCACTCCCTCATCAAAAAGGTTTTGCAATCTCTGGTAGGTTTTGGAGGCTAGTTCTTCGGCAGCCCTTGCTGTCTGCCACTGATCATATGCTGCTTTTTTCTCCTGATCGCGAGCGCCACGATCAGCAGCCGTTTCCATTGCGCCCGCAACTTGCTTCGTGCCCCTAGCTTGTTCAAGTTTTGCATCCAGCTCTGGACTATCGATGGTAAATACCAACTGCCCTACCTCAACAGAATCACCCCGACGCACCAGAACCGTCGCCACACGACCGGGGATTTTTGAGGCAACACTATACTCCTGGGCTTCAATCTGGCCCTGCAATACCAGTTTCTGAGGCTGATAGGCATTCCAAAACGCCCAGGCAATCCAGCCGGCTACCAACACCACAGCTATCACTAATATAATTTTTTTCATTTTGGTTCAACCCCTCCAGAGCCAAATGCCCCTTGATACCCTGGTCTCTGGTATTCTGTAAACGACTCCATTTCACCGCTCAATGCCAATAGCCTTCCCAGTGAGACAACAAACTGATAAGCCGCCACAGATTGTTCTGCATTAACAACTGACAAAAATAACTGTGCATCCACCAATTCGACTGAAGTACTCATACCCTGTTTGAATGCGATTTCGCGCAAACGCAGGTTTTCCTTTGCCAATTCAATGCTCGACCGCAGACCAAGATACTCGGTTACTGCCTGCTCGGCTTTCCGGTGGGCGATGCGAGCAGCCAGATTCAATGCCCGCTCAGTACCCTGCGACAACTCTGTAACAGCTTCCCGGGTTTTATGCGCGGCACCTATGGATTTGCTTCGGCCAATTCGGTCGACTATCGTAATATTCAAGCCGACCCCAATCTGCCAGTCCGGTATTAAATCAAACGCGATGGAGTCATCTTTGTAGACCTCATAGTCTGCAAACACAAACAACTCGGGATGGAATCGTCCCCGCTGTACTTTTACAAGTGCCTGGGCTTCTTTATCCCGCGCCTGTAACTCTCTAAGAACAGGGCTGTTATTCAAAATTCGGGTCGCAAATTCTTCCTCAGTCGGTATGGTTTCACTGATAAACAATGCATCAAGCGGTTTAATCATCGCTTTTTGCATCAACAACTCCCCCAGTGTGATCCTCGCTATCCCCAATTCACGCTCTGCACGCCCGCGAGCCACAATCGCGCGATCATGGGCTGCAGCAACAGACAAACGTTCAACCTTGGCGATTTGTCCCTGTTCTTCCATTTTGGTCGCATTGTTCAAATGTTGGGTAAGACCCTTGACTTCATCCTGACGAATATCCAGATTCTTTTGTGCCAGGGCCACGCCAAAATAGACACGGACCACCTGTTCAAACAAAACACGGCGCTGGGTATCAAATAGCTCTTGAGCGATATCTGTTTGCGCCTGGCTTGCTTCACGAATTGCGGTAATTCTGCCACCTGTATAAACAGGCCAAATCGCGCTTAAGCCCACACGTCCAAAACGTTCATCGCTAATATCTGTGCGGAAAGCTGCAGGCCCGCCCAACAAGTCAATCAAGGATTCTCCGATCGGGTTTTCAGCAAAACCGGACAAGGGATTAAAATCAAGAGCATCAGCGGTTACAGGGCCATCGAGCTGTACATAGGCAGCATTCAAATCCACCCTGGGAAAATACAATCCCCGCGTCGCATCATGTTGCAACTGGGCCCTTTCAATGTTCAGATGTTCGGCTTCAAGGAAGTTGCTATTGCGCTGTGCCTCTAACCAGGCATCTAAAAAGGAAATCTCCATTTTGCCTGCATTGTCGGCCACAGCCAGATTAGAGCAGGTGGCCAGCACAACAAATTGCATCAGTCGTACAAATGCGATATGGATTTTTTTCACTGGCTCTTCCTTCTTGATTGTCCGGCGCTTATAGTCAGGGTATAACACGAATCTGTAATGCTCAGGCTCTCAAGTTCTGACTGCCCAATGCCGTCAGCAACTGCTCACAAATCTTCTTAAGCTCAATCCCCTGCGCTGCTGGTAAGCCGATTTTACAGGCGAGTTTTTGGGGAATGTCACCGGCCTTTTTTTTCAGACTCAAGCCCCGTTTCGTGATGGTAATGATACGCACACGCTCATCCTGATCACTGCGTTTACGCTCAACAAGACCTTTGCTTTCCAGGCGTTTCAGGAGTGGCGTCAAGGTACCAGAGTCCAGGCCAAGACGCCGCCCCAACTCTTTGACATTCAAGCTCGACTCTTGCCATAGCACCATTAGCACCATGTACTGCAGGTAAGTAATGTCGAGTTCGTCCAGCAAGGGACGGTAAGCTCTAACCACTGCGTTTGCGGCACTGTACAGTGGGAAACAAATCTGGTTTTCAATCAGTAACTGAGAATGGCTCATGTGGTCATGCTTCATGTACGTTCTACAAAAGCGGCTCAATCTTGCCGACAAGATCCTTTGGCTTCACGGTTGGTGCAAATCGGGCAACGACTTCACCATCGCGGTCGACCAGGAACTTGGTAAAGTTCCACTTGACCTTCTCCGAGCCCAGTATTCCCTTGCTGCTTTTTTTCAGGTACTTGAACAGAGGGTCGGCTTTCGGGCCATTGACGTCAATTTTGGCAAACATGGGAAACGATACACCGTAGTTCAGCTGGCAAAATTCTTCTATTTCGCTCTCACTGCCAGGTTCCTGCCGCCCAAACTGATTGCACGGAAAACCCAGCACCACCAGGCCCTGGTCCTTGTACTGCTCATAAAGTTCCTCCAGACCCTCGTATTGTGGCGTCAAACCACACTTGCTGGCAGTATTCACGATCAAAATCGGCTGGCCCTTGAAGCTGTCCAGTTTCACTTTTTCGCCGTTTATTGTCTGTGCTTCAAACTCATAAATCGCTGCGGTCATTTGAACTTCCCTTTATGTGCGCTGATATGCGGCGAGATATTATCATGAATATATATTGTGCACAATATAATTGCCTACCATTTTGTTTTAATAGCCAGATCATATACACCAACTTGTATTTAGCGTATTAGTAGTTCGTAACCTGAATGACCAAATCAAATTAGTTTGATATTAGAACCTGTCAGTAAGGGGCTTGGGTTTACAGTTCTTCCATAACTTGCTGCTAACTCATATATGGAGGCTTTGGGGTCGCAATGTAGCAATTGTTGTGGGCGTGCAAGAGTTGATTCCAGTGCCCCGTCATCGCGGATGCTATGCAATCCACCATGCTCATTAACAAGTAATCGTTGAAAATAGACGATATCCCCTGCCTTGAGCCACTCGGGCATGTCATGTCATGACAGGAATAAAACTTAGACCTTAAAAAAGTATAGATTTCAGGCTGTATAACTCTTATCCTTCCTGTCATCAAAAAGGATTTTTTTTGGCACAAATGTTCTTCATGATGGCCCATCGACGATGATCTGTTGCCAAGAGACCGTAGTTTGATATCTCTTATTGAAATACCTAGGTTCCAGGGGTAATGAAGACGACCATATTCATCATTTCAGCGCTGATTATTCTGTGCTACTGCTCGGATATCTTTGCTGCGCAGGAAACTGCTCGAAAACCCACCCGCACACCCATTTATACAAAAGCCGGATCAGAATCCTGTCTGCGTTGTCACTCCGGCGAAAAGATGCGTGCGATCACAGCAAGCCCACACGGCGACACAGAGGTTCAAGGGTCACCTGCAACGGCACAGGGCTGTGAGTCCTGTCATGGTCCCGGCAGCATTCACATCTCACGGGCACATGGCGGCAAGGGGTTTCCGCTATTAATCCAGTTTGGGCGGGGCAAGAGTCACTCACCCAGGGAGGAACAACTGCATGCCTGCCTGTCGTGTCATGCGGATGAACGCTGGGGAGAGAAGCAAATTGTGTTCATGGGTAGCGCACATGACAGGCGTACCATCAATTGTTCAAACTGCCACACCGTACATGCTGAATCCGACCCGATCAGTAAAAAAGAAAACCAGGACAGGACCTGTGGCCGCTGCCACCGTAAAGACATCAGGGATCACCCGCGATTCGAGGAAAAGAGTATCGATTTTGATGCGCTAAGTTGTTCCGCTTGCCATGACGTTCATGCTCCTGCCGAACTGGATGAATGAGGGTCATGAGATGAGCTTGCCTATCAAAATCACAAAAGGACTGGACTTGCCCCTGCATGGTGAACCCGAGCAGACAGTGTATCCCGGGCCGGACATTCAACATGTTGCTCTCCTTGGAAGGGATTACATTGGCTTAAAACCCCGTTTGCTGGTCTCCGAAGGCGACCTGGTCGCGCAGGGACAACCCTTGTTCATTGACAAGAGCGATCCAGACATCAATTATTGCTCGCCCGGGCAAGGTGTCATTACTGCCATCAACAGGGGGCCACGCCGTATTCTGGATTCCGTCGTGGTGCGGTTGGAAGCTTCGGAGGTGGAAGATATCCGCTTCGAGCCACTTTCTGACAAGCAATGTGATGCGATGGACCGCAACCAGGTGGTTGAGAGGTTGCACCAGTCAGGATTGTGGACCGCGTTCCGCTCGCGCCCATTCAGTCGGGTACCGTACTCGGGCTGCAGCCCGGACGCTATCTTCGTAACCGCAACCGACACACGACCGCTCTCGGCCGATCCTGCCGTCGTGATTCGAACGGATAGCGCATCATTTATAGCGGGGCTCAAGCTTCTCCCCTTATTGACCTCCGGTGCAATCTACCTGTGTACCGGCCCCGATTGGGATGTCGAAGTACCTGATATTGAGCGTTTACAGACTGTTACTTTCTCAGGGCCACACCCTGCCGGTTTACCAGGTACACACATCCATTTCCTCTACCCGGTAGGCATAGACCGTGTTGCCTGGCAGATCAATTACCAAGACGTAATGGCCATTGGAAAGCTATTCACTGAGGGCATGTTACCGGCCTCACGAGTGGTCGCACTGGGTGGTGAATGCCTGGCCGAACCACGCCTGGTCAAAACAATCATAGGTGCTTCCACGGAAGAGTTGCTCGCGGGAGGAGTTAATCAATGTGAGGCGTGCCGGGTTTTATCCGGCTCAGTTCTCGATGGGCGTACTGCCAGTGCGGGCCTGGCCTATCTGGGCCGCTATCATAACCAGGTCTCTATGATTCATGAAGGTGGGGGACAGCAGCTGTTCGGCTGGCTGGGCAAGAACCGAAAACGTCGCTGGTCTACCTCGCAAAACGGCCGTTTCGCCGGGATGATCCCGTTGCCGGTTTTTGAAAAAGTGATGCCGCTTGATATCCTGCCAGCAGCGCTGTTCCGTGCCTTGCTGGTTAAAGACAGCGACCAGGCACAAGCATTGGGTTGCCTGGAACTGGATGAAGAAGACCTGGCGCTGTGCGCTTACATGTGTCCGGCAAAAACCGACTATGGCTATGCGCTGCGTGCCAATCTTGATCAGATCGAGAGGGAGGGCTAATGAAAGACTGGTTGATCGTCCTGTCCAAACTCCCTGCACGATTTTTGTGGTCATCGAACACAGTGACCCGTTCGGCCCCGTACATCAGGGACAGCAACAATGTGCAGCGCCTGTGGAGCTACTTCGTTATTGCGAGCCTACCCGCCTGGCTGATCGGACTCTGGAGTCTAGGACATCAGACCAATATGGCAATCACCGACTTTCAACTCGAGGAAGTTGCAGGCTGGCGTGGCTGGCTTTTGACCCAGTCGGGTATTGGTTTCGATCCAGCCAGTATCAGTGCCTGTATCACACATGGTCTTCTATATTTCCTTCCCGTACTCACAGTTGCCCTGATAGTAGGTGCGTTTTGGGAAACTCTATTCGCCACGATTCGAAAAAAGACCCTTGATGAAGGTTTGCTCGCGATTGCCTGGCTTTTCGCGTTGATGATGCCGGCCACTGTCCCGATGTACCAGGTCGCTCTCGGCATGACTTTCGGTATCGTTTTTGGCAAGCTTATTTACGGGGGTTCCGGCCGCTATCTGCTAAGCCCTGCCTTACTGGGTATGGCCTTCCTGGTTTTCTCATATCCAACCATGTTGTACAGTGAAGGGGCCTGGGTACCCGTTGCCAACTACGACCAACCTACTGTTTTGGAGCTGATTACAGACGAGGGCGGGCTGGGTGTTGTAGCGGCGGTTGATTACGACTACTGGCAACTGTTTGTAGGTGATAAACCCGGCGCCGTCGGTGCGGTGTCAACGCTTGGCGCATTGCTTGGAGGGTTTTTCCTGATGCTGACCGGCGTGGCTTCATGGCGGATTATCCTGGGCACTGCTATCGGTTTCATCGGTGTTGCACTGATCAGCAACGCCATTGCGCCTGACCATTACCTGTTTTCGATACCTTGGTACTGGCATATGGTGCTGGGCGGCTTTGTCTTCGGAGCTGTATTTATTGCAACAGATCCGGTGGCAGGACCCATGACCAATTCAGGACGATGGGGATTTGGTATGCTGGTGGGTTCGCTGACCATGATCATTCGCCTGTTTAATCCCTCCTACTATGAAGGCGTAATGTTCGCCATTCTGCTGGCCAGTATTTTTTCACCACTGATTGATTTTGTCGTCATTGAATTGAATATTCGCCGACGTAAGTTGCGACTGCTGGGGCGAAGGTCATGAATAAAGACTCGCCTCAGTATGCTTTTTTGGTCGTTTTGATCACGGCCCTTGTTTGCTCCAGCCTGGTCTCGGCGGCAGTGGTTGTGTTGAGGCCAATCCAACTCAACAACCAGATGCTTGATCGCAGTCGGAATATCATGCAATTGACAGGTCTGCTGCCCAGTGACGGGGCGCTCGAAGACGAAGATATGCTCAAACTGTACAAGACCCTCGACGTGCGAATCATCGACATCGATGCAGCCAGCTACGATGGAGAAATTGACCCCGTAACATTCAACAGCCGCCAGGTGTTAAATGATCCTGATCTGAGCATCGCCATTCCGGCTGACCAGGACCAGGCCAGCCTTGGTCGTCGCAGCCGCTTTGAGCCGATTTACATGGTCTGGAATGAAGACAGCCTTGACCGGGTGATCCTGCCTGTTCAGGGCAGTGGCATGTGGTCCATGCTCTATGGCTATATTGCTCTGGAAGCGGATTTAAACACAATTTCCGGAATGACGTTCTATGAACAGAATGAAACACCAGGACTTGGTGACCAGATAACACACGGGCACTGGCTGGAGCAATGGAAAGGGCGCCAGATCTACGATTTTGAGGGAAATCCGCGCTTCAGGATTAACCAGGGCGTGGTTACACCGGACGCGGCAACTGCCCAATACGAGGTGGATGCCCTGACCGGCGCGACGGTGACAGGCGATGCTGTGACCAGCATGGTGCATTACTGGTTTGGTCCACACGGCTACCAGGCTTTTCTGTTGGCCATGCGGGAACAGCCTGCCAAAAGGCCCACTGAGCAGAATGGAGAGAATAAGCCATGAGTTCAATGCAAACACTCACCAAGCCATTGCTGAAAGAAAACCCGGTCACGCTGCACGTACTGGGGATTTGCTCAGCGCTGGCAATCACCAATTCATTAACATCTTCATTGATCATGAGCGTGGCCCTGACCGCGGTTCTGGTAATTTCAAACGCCGCCATCAGTGCCGTCCGACATTACCTCCCGTCCAGCGTGCGCTTACTGGTACAGATCACTATCATTGCATCGGCCGTCACGGTAATTGATCAATTCCTGATCGCATATATGCCAGAGGCCGCCCGTACACTGAGTGTGTACATCAGCCTGATTGTTACCAACTGCATCGTTTTGGGCCGGGCGGAGGCCTGCGCAATGAAACATGGTATCGGCACCAGCATACTGGACGCGTTAGGTAATGGCATGGGTTACAGCTTGATCCTGATTATTGTGGCGACCATTCGAGAGTTGTTCGGCAATGGCACGCTGATGGGTTACCGGCTACTTGAATTGGCTCACGAAGGTGGCTGGTTCCAGGAAAATGCGTTGTTTTTGCTAGCGCCAAGTGCCTTCTTTATTATTGGTTTCCTGGTTTGGGGTATCCGGAGCTGGAAGCCGGAGCAAAAAGAAAATCCCGATTTTGAACCCATTCCTCTGCCCTACCGGGAGGAACGCTAATGAATGATCTCTTCGACATCTTCATCCGTTCTGTTTTCCTGGAGAATCTTGCCCTCGCGTATTTTCTGGGGATGTGTACATTCCTGGCGGTTTCAAAACAGATCAAAACCACACTCAGTCTCGGTGTGGCCGTGATCGTGGTGGAAGGGATCAGTGTTCCGCTCAACAACCTGATTTATAACTTCATACTGCGACAGGGGGCGCTGGATTGGATAGGTCTCGGGCAGATGAATTACAGCTACCTGGGACTGCTCAGCCAGATTGCAGTGATCGCAGCGATGATCCAGATACTAGAGATTGTGTTACAGCGGTTTGTCCCTGCCCTGTACAACGCGTTGGGTATTTACCTGCCGCTGTTGACCGTTAACTGCGCGATCCTGGGTGCCTCTTTGTTCATGGTGCAGCGGGATTACAATTTCACAGAAAGTGTTGCCTATGGTCTTGGCGTCGGATTCGGATGGGCGCTTGCCATCGTCGCGCTGGCGGGATTGCGCGAGAAGATGAAGTACAGCGACATTCCGGAAGGCCTGCAAGGCCTGGGAATCACTTTTATTACCACCGGCCTGATTTCCCTGGCATTCATGGGTATTGCAGGAATTAATCTTTAGGCGGCGGCATGCAGGAAATTTTATTCAGCATCATTGTATTCAGTGGCATTTTACTGCTACTGACGGCACTGATTCTGTGGGTCCGGGCCAAGCTGGTTCCACAGGGCGATGTCACTATCAAGGTAAACGGTGAATTGGAAATTAAGACTCCAGTGGGCGGGAGACTCATGGGCGCACTCGCCGACGCGGGTGTTTTTGCCCCATCGGCATGCGGCGGCGGCGGAACCTGTGGCCAGTGCCGGGTGAAGGTGCTCAAGGGTGGAGGGTCGCTACTGCCTACCGAAGCGTCGCTAATTGGCAAACGAGAGGCCACCGAAGGTGTAAGGCTTGCCTGCCAGGTTGCCGTTACCCAAGACCTCGAAATAACCGTACCAGAAGACGTATTTGGTGTGAAAAAGTGGCAGTGTACGGTTCGTTCCAATGACAATGTCGCGACGTTTATTAAGGAACTGATACTGGAACTACCCGCCGGTGAAACCCTGGATTTCAAGGCAGGCGGGTATATCCAGATTGAATGTGAACCACATGAAATGCATTACAAATCACTTGATATTGGCGAGGATTACCTCGAAGACTGGAAGAGGTTCGGTCTGCTGGAAATAAAATCAGTTGTCAACGAACCGGCCATCCGCGCTTACTCGATGGCCAACTACCCCGAAGAAAATACAATCGTCATGTTGAACGTGCGCATCGCCACGCCTCCGCCAGGTAAAGGCGATAAGGTTCCAACCGGTATCATGTCGTCGTACATTTTCAACCTGAAGCAAGGTGACCCGGTGACCATTTCAGGCCCTTACGGTGAATTCCTCGCAAAGGATACCGACGCTGAGATGATATTTATCGGTGGTGGTGCCGGCATGGCTCCAATGAGATCGCATATCTTTGACCAACTCAAGCGCTTGGACAGCAACAGGAAAATCAGTTTCTGGTACGGCGCGCGAAGCTTGCGTGAAGCTTTTTACGTCGATGAATTCAACGAGCTGGAAAAAAATCACGAAAATTTCAATTGGAACCTCGCTCTGTCCGACGCACTTCCCGAAGACAACTGGGAAGGCCTGGTTGGATTTATCCATGACGTGTTATTTGAACAACACCTCAGGGAGCACCCTGCCCCGGAAGACTGCGAATACTATATGTGTGGACCGCCGATGATGATAGCGGCCGTGGAAAGACTGTTGCACGATCTAGGTGTGGAGAAAGAAAACGTGCTATTCGATGACTTTGGAAACTAGTTGGATGAGCCTGTTTATTGGAACACTAATTATTGTTGGTCTGTGCTGCCTTGCAATGGGTCTGGGGCAGATCATAGATGGCAAACCCCTGTCCGGTGGTTGTGGCAACAAACCAAAAGGCGTGCCGCGGTGTGAATCGTGCCCAGGACGAAAAATTGTAGGAGATGAATGATGCTAAGGTCGGTATTTGTGAAAGATCACATGACGAAGAACCCGGTGACGCTGGCTCCTGACATGGAAATCCGGCAAGCCACCCACCTGTTGATCGATAAAAATATTTCCGGGGCCCCCGTTTTGGACAAGCACGGACGCCTGGTAGGTGTACTCACCGAGCGCGACTGCATGCGTGTGGCAATGCAATCCGACTACCATGGAGAACCCGGTGGCCCTGTTAAAGAGTACATGAATGACAACCCGCAATGGGTAGGTCCTGAACAGAGCATACTCACACTCGCCGACCTGTTTATCAGTGGCCGCTACCACCGCTATCCAGTAATTGACAACGGCCGCCTGGTTGGGGTGATCAGTCGCCGGGACGTAATGCGGGCGATGGGAAAGTATTATCCTGCTTGATTCAAATAGCTACGTAGACAAGCTTCGCAGCCCTGCCCTTTCTTTCGAAAGCTAAACTATTTTTCCTTGCTATTATGCACATATGTGCATAATATACCTGTAACAGAAACAAAGGATATTCAATGCCCAGACCCCAGAAAAAACGATCAGTGCGGCATCCACCTATCTTCTCCGGCTTCAAGCCTACTGGTGTCAGAGCGCGGTTTCTGGACGATTTGGCATTGACCCTCGACGAATTTGAAGCGATCAGGCTGGCGGACTACCAGGGCAAGGATCACAACGAGTCAGCCGGCGAGATGGATATTTCACGCTCGACCTTCTCCCGCCTGGTGGAACGGGCCCGGCAGAAAGTGGCTCGGTTCCTTATCGAGGGAAAGCATTTAAAAATCGATGGTGGAGAAGTTCATTTCGAGCGAAATCTGATTCAGTGCGACGATTGCGGCCATTTGTTGAAATTACCATTTGACGAGGATGCAGCTCGATGCCCGGATTGCGGCTCGACAAATCTTACAGATCTCGCCGATAGGTTTGGCCATGGCCATTGTTGCACGAGACATTATCGCGATAAAAGGAGATAGAATCATGGTAAGAAGAGACAGAAGAGGACCCGACGGAAGAGGACCCATGACCGGACGTGGTTTGGGTCAATGTGCAGGAAATAATCGAACAGGCGACGAGGCTGATGTGGCACCCACCGGAAGATGCGGACGGTTTGGTCGGAGGTTCAGTCGAGGTCCCGGCCGGGGCCAAGGCCGCGGTGAAGGTTTCGGTCATCGGCACGGGAATTTTTCCCAAGGACCGACCGAAGACTAGACTGTGAAAGTCGCCATCGCCAGCGGAAAGGGCGGAACGGGGAAAACCACCCTGGCAACGAATCTGGCTATGTACATGGCGGAGACGGAACCCGTGGTTCTCGCAGACCTGGATGTCGAAGAGCCCAATTCAGGTCTTTTCATCAAGGGTAAACTTCACCTCCAGCAACCCAGATACAAAATGATTCCAGGCTGGGAGAAGGAAACGTGCTCCCTCAACGGCAATTGCCAGGCAGTCTGCAATTTCAACGCGATTCTGAAGATAGGCAAACGCATCATGGTGTTCCCCGAGCTTTGTCACGGATGCTACGCCTGCTCAGAACTCTGCCCGACGGCCTCACTGCCGATGCAGCCCAAGCAGATGGGAGAGCTGAAACATATCAAGACCGGTAATCTCGATTTCATCGAAAGCCGTTTAATGATCAGCGAGGAACAGGCCGTGCCCCTGATCCGTCAGACAATCGATTACGTGGACGAGAAATTTTCTGCGGAGATGGTCAAGATCTTCGATTCACCGCCGGGTACATCCTGTCCAGTAATCGAAGCAACCCGGAGCGCTGACCTGGTGATCCTGGTCACCGAGCCAACTCCTTTCGGGCTCCATGACCTGAAACTGGCCGTAGAAACGGTGCGACAACTGGGTAAGGAATTCGTAGTCGTCCTGAACCGACATGGTATCGGCGATGATCAAGTGGAGCGGTACTGCGATACGCAGAACATTCTGCTGGCGGCCCGGATTCCCAACAAACGACGTATTGCGGAGACCTATGCGAAGGGAGAATTACTCTACCGGGATATCCCTGAGGTGGCTAAAGCTATAGATACCATCGCCCGGCTTATTCGATCCCGTAACGGGGGTGGTTGCTCATGAAAGAAATCGTGATCATTTCGGGCAAGGGAGGAACCGGCAAAACATCATTGGCGGCTTCATTCGCTGTGCTTGGCGGGCAGGATCTGGTGGTAGCCGACTGTGACGTCGACGCTGCCGACATGCACCTCTTGCTGGAACCGGATTTCGCCCATGGAGAAGATTTCTTTAGCGGCGAGTTGGCGATCATCGACCAGACGAAGTGTTCGGCTTGCGGGCAATGCCAAGAGGTGTGCCGCTACGGTGCCATTGATGTGATCGGGGGACTCTACAGCGTCAACAAAATCGGCTGCGAGGGTTGCGGCTACTGCGCTCGCATGTGCCCTGACGAGGCCATCACGAACGTCGAACAGAATGTGGGTCAATGGTACCGGTCGACGATTCGTACCGGAGCCACAATGATCCACGCGCGGTTGAAAATCGGCGCCGATAACTCGGGCAAGCTTGTAGCCAAGGTCAAAAAGATGGCCAATGAAGTTGCCCAACACGAAGGAAAAAAATGGATCCTGGTGGACGGTTCACCGGGAATTGGTTGCCCGGTATTCTCCTCCCTGTCCGGTGCTTCACTGGCCGTGCTGGTCACCGAACCCACGGTCT
>RCNC010001124.1_pt1 | contig 21153 bp, 24 predicted proteins | sample 2041301 | NCBI WGS metagenome assembly RCNC01 (sample SAMN09708231, study PRJNA481090) | Marine sediment metagenome, whole genome shotgun sequencing project. | biome: marine sediment; feature: ocean; material: sediment; isolation source: Sewage treatment plant 13A marine sediment (STP13A) ...
ACAATTTAGTTCTTTGGCTCAGACTTCAAAATCCGGCAACTTCTTTTTCGCCAGGACTTTCTTCATTCGAACGTATTTCGGCAGGCCATCAGGCCCGTACGGCGGGTAGTCTTCGCCCTGGATCAGGGGAGACAGGTAACGGCGCGCAGCCGGCGTGATTCCAAAGCCGTCGGCAGAAATATAACTCTTGGGCAGCATCTTCTCACGATTGGCGACGCGCCCCAGTGTCGTCTCGCCGATCTCCCAACGGTAGGGGTTGTTAGATAAACGCTTGATGGTGGGCATAACACCGCTCTTGCCTTCGAGGGCCAGTTTCACAGCGGCTTCGCCTACGGCATAGGCCTGTTCCACATCGGTCCTGGACGCGACATGGCGGGCTGAGCGCTGCAGGTAATCCGATACGGCCCAGTGATACTTGTAACCCAGTTTCTCGCGCACCAGGTTGGCCACAACCGGCGCAACGCCGCCCAACTGTGCATGCCCGAAGGCGTCACGGGTACCCGCATCTGCCAGGAACTTGCCTTTGGTATCGCGCACGCCTTCCGAGACAGCAATGGTGCAGTAGCCGTAATTCTCCACGGCGTACTTCACTTTCTTCAGGAACTCGCGCTGTTTGAATGGGACTTCCGGGAACAGAATGATATGCGGCGGATCGCCTTCTTCCGTGCCCGCAAGGCCTGCCGCAGCGGCAATCCAGCCGGCATGGCGTCCCATGACTTCAAGCACAAACACCTTGGTTGAACTCGAGGCCATGGATTCCACATCAAGGCTTGCTTCCAGAATGGAAACGGCTACGTACTTGGCCACAGAGCCAAAGCCGGGGCAGTTGTCTGTCACCGGCAGGTCGTTGTCGATGGTCTTGGGCACGCCGATGCACTGCACGGGAAAACCCAGTTTCTTTCCGATCTGGGAAACTTTGTGCGCGGTGTCGGAGGAGTCGCCACCACCGTTATAAAGGAAATAGCCGATATCGTGGGCGCGGAAAACTTCGATCAATCGCTCGTATTCACGCCGGTTTTCCTCGATGCCTTTCAGCTTGTAACGGCAGGAGCCGAAGCCGCCACCCGGTGTGTGCCTCAGGCCGGCGATCGCCGTCTTGTTTTCCCGGCTAGTGTCGATCAGCTCCTCGCGCAAAATACCGATAATGCCGTCCTTGCCGGCGTAAACCTTCCCAATTTTGTCCTTGTTCTCGCGTGCGGTTTCGATCACGCCACAGGCAGTGGCGTTAATGACCGGTGTTACACCACCCGATTGGGCATAGAGGATATTTTTCTTCATTAGTAACGAGCTCCCTTCTGGGCGGTTAAAAGTCGCATTGACTTGGAGTTTATGAGCGGTTAGCGTTAGCCACTTATTCTAATTGACGGATAGCCTCTTATGCGAATCGTATTGCTGGGTGCACCAGGTTCAGGAAAAGGAACACAAGCTGCACTGCTGGTAGAAGAAGTGGGCTTGCCTCACATATCTACCGGCGAACTGCTGCGTTCGGCTGCCAAGTCCGGTAGTGAACTGGGAACGCAAGCCAAGGCCGTGATGGATCGTGGTGAACTCGTTTCTGACGACATCATGCTCGGCCTGATCGAAGAACGCCTGTCGCAGCCGGATGCTGAGGCCGGTTTCATACTCGACGGCTATCCCCGCAACCTTGCACAGGCACGGGCGCTTGATGTCGTGCTCGAACGGCTCCAGCAGCCGGTGGACGAGGCGCTGCAAATCGACATTGACGTTGAGATGGTCATCTCCCGTATCGCCAGGCGTGCCGCAGAAGAGGGTCGCAGCGATGACACCGAAGAAGTCGTTCGGAACCGGATGAAGGTTTATTCGGAACAGACCGCACCGGTGGTCGATTACTACGCGCACAAGGGTCTGCTGTCCCGTGTACTGGGCGAAGGGAGCATCGACGAAGTGTTCCAGCGCCTGAAGGGCGTCCTGCAGATGGGCTCAGCATCCTGACGGAACCGCCTGTGTGCACGAGGGTCCCGTGACGGGCCAATTAGCATTGAAAATACTGGACATGCTGCGCCTGCGGTCCGGCCCCCAGGATATGCCGTCCGGCTGGACATTGGCGATAGCAATGTCTTTGGCCTACATCGCCCAGGGCTTTATTGCCGATCATATACTCGGCGATACCGATGGCGCCCCGCGCACTTTATTGGCAGTGGGTGTGCAGTTTTCGATCATTGCCTTTCTTTTGAATTTCCGCAGCTACACGTCGCGTTTACCACAAACGCTGATCGCGTTGGCAGGAACGGGCTTCATATTCGGCTTGCTTTCACTCGCTATCCTTACCCGTGTCGATCCCAGCAAATCACAACCGGATCTTGCGCTGATCTATCTCGGACTGTTTGGCTGGAGCCTGGTGGTCGATGCACATATTTATCGGCAAGCCCTGTCCACCAAGATGGGCTTTGGGGTACTCTTGGCCGTATTGATTTTCGGAGCGAACTTCATGCTTCTGAAAGCCGTTTTTGGATAGGAACGATATGCATATTCACATTCTGGGTGCCTGCGGCACGTTCATGGGCGGCGTGGCGCTACTCGCCAAGCGCGCCGGACATCGCGTATCGGGTTCAGATCAGCATACTTACCCACCAATGAGCACGCAGCTGGAAGCCGAAGGGATTGAATTGTTCGAGGGCTACTCGCCGGAACACCTTGACCCGGAGCCCGACCTGGTCATTATTGGAAACGCTCTCAGCCGTGGCAACCCGGCCGTGGAATACGTCCTCAACCAGGGCATCAACTACACTTCCGGCCCACGCTGGCTGGGTGAGAACTACCTGCGAGGAAAATCAGTTATCGCAGTGGCCGGCACACACGGCAAGACCACGACGGCGAGCATGGTGGCCTGGATCCTGGAGGCAGCAGGAGAGAAGCCCGGCTTCCTGATCGGGGGCGTGCCGGAAAATTTTGGCCACTCGGCCCGCGACGGAGAACGTTACTTCGTGGTTGAGGCGGACGAATACGACACGGCTTTTTTCGACAAACGAGCGAAGTTTGTCCACTACCGTCCCGACATCGCTGTCCTCAATAACCTCGAATTTGATCACGCGGATATCTATGAGGATCTGAAAGCCATTCAAACCCAGTTCCACCATCTGGTAAGGACCATTCCCGGTGATGGCACGATTGTCAGCAACGGGCGTGATGCCAAGCTGGAGTCCGTGCTCGACCGTGGCTGCTGGAGCCGCTTGCAGCGTTTCTCGCTGGAAGAAGGAGCTGACTGGCAGGTCGAGTTACTCAAGCCGGACGGCAGCGAACTGGCCTTCCACTTCGAAGAGCAACCGGTGGGACAACTGTCCTGGCCGCACTTTGGGCGGCACAACGCAATGAACGCCTGCGCTGCCGTCGTCGCAGCGGTAGCCGCTGGCGTCAGCCCGCAGTTTGCCATAGATTCGCTAGCCTCGTTCAAGGGCGTCAAACGAAGAATGGAGCTGATCACGGAGACCGATGACATCCGTGTTTATGACGATTTTGCACACCATCCAACCGCCATCCGACTGACGCTGGAAGGTCTGCGCCGGAACGTGGGCAATGCGCGTGTGCTGGTGGCCCTGGAGCCACGCAGCAACACCATGCGGGCGGGCGTACATATAGCGGAGCTCGGACCGGCACTGATGCCGGCCGACCGGGTCTGGCTTATGGCCGGTGGAGGAATCGACTGGGACCCGCAAGAGGCCCTGGCGCCGCTGGAAGGGCGCGGCCGTGTCGTCACACGCAGCGAGGATATGCTCGCACAGCTGCTGGACGCGGTGCAGCCGGGTGATCACGTCATCTTCATGAGCAATGGCGGTTTCGATTCAGCACCCGCGCGTTTTAGCCGCTCGATCAAAGACCATGAGCACCGTTGAAATTCCGCTATTTCCACTGCGCACCGTGTTGTTTCCCGGGGGATTCCTTCCGCTGCGTATTTTTGAACAGCGTTATCTCACCATGGTTCGGGACTGCGCGCGCAGCGATACCGGTTTCGGCGTTTGCCTGATCCGCGAAGGAGAAGAAGCCGTTTCACCGGTCAAGACCACCCAGATCGGGACACACGCACATATTGTTGACTGGTATACGCTGGAAGATGGACTGCTGGGTGTGTCTGCTACCGGCACGATACGATTCATCACGGAAAACACGTGGCAGGAAGATGGCGGTCTGTTCAGGGCCGAAGTTCGGGTGCTGCCCGAACCGCCGGCCAGCCTTGTACCCGAAGCCTACTCGGTGTTGAGCGAAGTGCTGGGCCGGTTCATGGAGAAAGTGGCACACCAGTACCCGGACTATACGCCAGACCACCTTCAGGATGCGGTCTGGGTAGGTTACCGCTTATCTGAACTCCTGCCACTGAGCGGGATCGAGAAGCAGCATTTACTCGAACTCACCGATCCTCTGGAGCGGCTGCAGAGTCTGGTGGAAATACTGCCGCGATTTCAGTCGGCCTGAGGCGAGCGAATCAGCAGCAAGCGCTCGCTGACCCTTTTCTGATCAAGACTGGTCAAAGGCTCACGAAGTGGCTTGAAATGGCCGGGGTCAACGGCATTGGACCTCCAGTAGCTGAATAATCCAAAACGCTGAACCAGAATTTCTTCGGACAGTTGCCCCAGGTAAAGCACCTGTTCTCCTGGGGAAAGGCGCACGCCGGAATCCCACAGGCGTATCGTCAGCAGACGTCCATCCGGCTGTAGATTCTTGCGCAGCATTAAGACCTCCGACCGGCCCTGGTAAGCCCGGCCCAGTAAAGGCAGACTGGCCTGGTCGGGCTCTGGATTGAGTGCCTGGATGATCCAGCGCCAGTCAGTCGGCGGCACGCTTTCCCAGCCAGCCTGCTCCAGCAAAGTCGAGACACGCTCCGGATCAGCCGCGATTTGCGCGTTAAATTTGCGCGAGGCTACCGATTTCAGTTGCGTGCGATCCGTCGACATCTCCCGCCATCTGGAATCCCACCAGGTGTTGCGGTCAACGTTTTTCACCACCATGGCAGTGTGCAGGGAAGTAAGGTCTTCTCTTGCATGCTCATTCACCTGCCAGGCAAACAGTGCGAACAGTGATCCATAAAAAATCAGGCTGGCCGTTGCACCCGAAAATCGCTTGATCGCGCGTTGCCGATAGGCGATACCCACCACCGCCGTCCAGGCCAGGCCCATCGCGATACCCATCAATGCTCCGCTCAGCCATTCCATTCCCAGGTACAGGCGGGAAAGCGCCAGCAAAATCAAGATCAGAGCAGCCGCGAGATAAGGCCACTGCCGGCTTCTTCGCTGTAATTCACCGGCCTCCATCACCGCGAAAAAGGTCAGCACAACGGTTGAGAGGCTCATCGCTGCACTGGGCCCGCGCAGTGAAGGATCTGCCAGCTCGAACACCTGTGGTGTCGTTCTCAGACTCCAGGAAAGCAGCAGATGCAGCAAGGCGCCGCCACCCATCGCGAATAACCAGTGAACGGCGGCCGTTTTACGCCCGGCTCCCAGTAACCACAGCAGCAGGGCCAGTGCAGAAAATATGGATACAGGCCAGCGGGAAAGTTGCGATATGGCGACCATCACCGGGTCGGCGAGGTGATTGCGCAGGGCCAGTGCCAGGTCCTGAACCGCCTGGTCCATTGCCTTGGGCTGAGCTGAAAAAGGCGAAAGGAATAGCAGCATCACCAGGCCCCAAAAAATGAATACCAGCAGAATGCCCATCATCGTCACCGACAAGGCTTCACCGCGTGCAGGTCCCAACAGCGGACGGGCGGCCCGACCCAGCAGGGGGTGCCGGCGACTCCAGCGAATGGCGTGTCGCATCCAGCGCGCGGAACGGGTGGCCAGCGGCTCGTAAATGGAGCGCATCAACCACCAGGTAACCCAAAACACCACCAACAGGATGATCAGCAGGACGGTCAGGCGCCCCGTGTATTCAGAAGCGACTTCCAGCGAGGCCCCAAACAACATGCCGGGCAGCAGGAAGGATGGCGCCCAGAAAACACAGGCCGGTATATCAACCGCCAGAAAGCGCGAGGGCTGCATGCCCATCATGCCGGCAACCGAGGGGATAATGGGGCGCAAGGGCCCAATGAAGCGACCCGCGACAACGCTTTTAGCCCCATGCGCATGGAAGAAAAGTGTTCCACGTTCCATCAGGGCCGGGAACCGGGAAAACGGCCAGATATCGAGCAGGTGGCCCCCGAAACGATGGCCCACATAATAACTCAGTGTGTCCCCGAGGATCGCACCGGTGGTAGCGGCAATCCAGATAGGTATCAGATCCAGCATGCCCAGGCCGATCAATGCCCCAACGCCGAACAGGATAACGATGCCCGGCAACAGGATACCAACCAACACCAGGGACTCGAGAAAAGCCACCAGGAAAACGGTCAGGTAGCCCCACTCCGGCTTGGCGTTAAGCCAACTTAACAACTCCTGGGTCCAGCCTGTGTCCAAACAAATCTTCCTTCCGGTTTCAAACAGGTTCGGCTTCGATTGCCGACAGGTCGTTATAATACGGTATTGATCTCAAAGGAGTAGTGATGTGGGGATAAATCTTGCCGGAAAAACACTTCTGATAACAGGTGCCTCCAGGGGGATTGGCAAGGCCATCGCACTGCGCGCGGCCCGTGACGGGGCGAATATTGCCGTGGCTGCAAAGACCCACCAGAAACATCCGGTGCTACCCGGAACCATTCATTCCGCGGTCGAGGAAATTGAACAGGCCGGCGGAAAGGGGCTGGCCATCCGTCTGGATGTGCGTGACGAGCAGGCCGTCGAGCAAGCCGTTGAGGAAACCGTGGCACGTTTCGGCGGGATCGACATCCTGGTCAACAATGCCAGCGCCATTATGCTCAGCGGAACGCGAGAACTTCCTGTGAAACGCTTTGACCTGATGTTCAACACCAATGTGCGCGGAACCTACCTGATGTCCCGGGCCTGTATTCCCCATTTGCTGCGCTCCGGGAACCCTCATGTACTGAATCTTTCGCCGCCATTGAACCTGAATCCGAAGTGGTTCAGCGACCACGTGGCATACACAATGGCCAAGTACGGGATGAGTATGTGTGTGCTGGGCATGGCGGAGGAGTTTCGCCAGGAAGGCATTGCATTCAATGCACTGTGGCCCCGCACGATTATCGCCACGGCCGCACTCAGGGTCTTCGGCGACCAGATCCAGCCCGACAACTGCCGTACTGAAGAAATCATGGCCGATGCAGCACATGCGGTACTGTGCAAGGACGCACGTTTGTGCACCGGAAACTTCTTCCTGGACGAAGCGGTGCTACGCAGTGAAGGCGTCAAAGATTTTGAGAACTACTCAGTCAAACCCGGTGCAGCGTTGATGAAGGACCTGTTCCTCGATGGCTAAAAGGATCAAAGGCGCCTGAACGACTCTCCGGCCGCCGCAACGGTCGCCATGATGTGTTCTTCGGTGTGTGCCGACGACATGAAACCGGCTTCAAAGGCCGAGGGTGCCAGATAGACCCCACGCTCCAGCATCTGGTGATAGAACACGCGGAAGGCATCAACGTTGGTCTGACCGGCTTCAGCAAAGTTGATGATCTGTTCGGCGTCGGTAAAAAACAATCCAAACATGCCACCGACCTGCGTTGTCCGAACCGGCACGCCGGCCTGGTCCGCCACCTCCTGGATGCCATCGACCAATTGTTCGGTTTTTGCCGAGAGCTCTTCATAGAAGCCATCACGCACGATCAGGTCGAGGTTGGCGATACCGGCAGCCATCGCTACCGGGTTACCCGATAGCGTACCCGCTTGGTAGACAGGCCCGCTTGGCGCTACCATTTCCATTAACTCGCGCTTGCCGCCAAACGCACCCACCGGCATTCCGCCACCAATGACTTTTCCGAAAGTGGAGAGATCCGGGGTGATTCCATACAGGCCCTGGGCGCCCTGCAAGGCCACCCGGAACCCGGTCATGACTTCGTCGAAAATCAACAGGCAGCCATGTTCGTCACAGGCTGAACGCAGCCCCTGCAGGTAACCTTCAACCGGCGGGATGCAATTCATGTTCCCGGCGACTGGCTCGACGATGATGGCAGCAACTTCTTTCCCGCATGCCGCCAGGCATTCCGTGACGGCCGCCAGGTCGTTATAGGGCAAGGTAACAGTGAGGTCTGCAATAGCCGATGGTACGCCCGGGGAATTCGGCACGCCAAGGGTCAGTGCGCCACTTCCCGCCTTGACCAGGAAGCTGTCGGCATGCCCGTGATAGCACCCTTCAAATTTTATGATCAGGTCCCGGCCTGTAGCGGCGCGGGCGACCCGAATCGCGCTCATGGTGGCCTCAGTGCCGGAATTGACCATGCGCACCATATCCATCGCAGGGACGATTGAGCAAAGGCGGTCAGCCATTTCCACTTCGGCCGGACACGGCGCCCCGAAACTCAGCCCCCTGGCCGCCGCCGCCTGTACCGCGGATACAATTTTCGGATGGGCATGCCCGGTAATCATCGGGCCCCACGAGCCGACATAATCGATATATGACCGACCATCCACATCGTACAGGCAAGCCCCTTCGGCCCGATCGAAGAACACCGGATCGCCGCCAACGCCGTTAAAAGCGCGAACCGGAGAATTAACACCTCCCGGAATATGGACCCGGGCACGAGAAATCAGATCTTTGCTGCTGTTCATCGCGCTATTGTATGGCAAACTAGCCTACGATTTTCGGCAAGGTAGAAGAAATTGAGCGATAAAGATTATAAAAACTGGATGTGCATCATTTGCGGATGGATTTACGATGAGGAAAAAGGCGCCCCAGAGGAAGGCCTGGCGCCCGGCACCCGCTGGGAAGATGTTCCGGAAGACTGGGTGTGTCCGGATTGTGGCGCAGGCAAAGAAGACTTCGATCTGATTGAAATCTAGCGTATTCTCTATCTAATGAGCAATCGGGGTGGAATAAGCAGATCACGCAGCGAAGCAATGATCGGTGGCGTATGTGCCGGCATTGCCCGCCATTTCGGCTGGTCACTGACTGGAACCCGGGTGACTTACGTGTTGCTTTCGGCGCTGTCCGCCGCGTTCCCTGGAATCCTCGTCTACCTGATCCTGTGGCTGGTCCTGCCCGTAGAGGACTGAGACGGCCGCAACAGCCCTGTTTCTACTTTTCCATCTGACCCCAGTTCCAGCCATCGGCATGACGGACCTTCAAGGTCGAGTGTGAATCTCTCTGTGCGCGGCAGGCTATTGGCCACGGCTGATGGCGCACCCAGCAGCTTCGCGCCGTTCCTTAAACCCTGGAAATCATGGTGCACGTGACCCCAGCTGATGCATCTGACCCGGCGGTCACGGTCAATATAGTGGAACAGCCGTTGCGGTTCCTCCAGCGCATACTTGTCAATCCAGGGCGCACCGACGGGCACCGGCTGATGGTGCAAAGCGATCAAAATGAATTTGGCGTCGCTGCCGCGCAATTGCTGGTCTAGTTTCTCGAGCATTTGCTGACTGAGCGCCCCGGATATCTTGCCAGGCACCGATGAGTCCAGCAGGACCAGCAGCCAGTCGCCCATTTCTTTCACAAAGGGGCCGCCCCATGGCCCGTTATGAAAGTGGCGACGCATCACGCTGGGGTCATCGTGATTACCCGGCAACACCAGCAACGGCGAGCCGAGGGTACCCAACTTAACGGCTACCCGCGCGTAAGACGTGGTACTGGCATCCTCGCTGACATCTCCCGTGACCAGTACCAGGTCCGGATCCCATGCACGTGCGGCCTGCAACACAGAGTCGAGATTCCGGTCGGCGTTCTGCCCCCGGTAGTCGGCTCCGCGCTCTGCAGATACGTGGCAATCGCTGATCTGAATGAGTTTCAGCGCCATTATCTTCCTCAAAAAAAAGCGAGCTGACGCCCGCTTCTCTTGCTTCTGAAATTGGCTTTACTCTTCAACAACCGTTGCATCTGCTGCATTTTTCGCGACGGACTGCATGCCATTGCTGCAACCACTTCCAGATTTGTACATCTGGCTGCGGCCGATTTCCTGACCATTCCCAGCCTTCAGGATGAAGTACTCGCGGCCATCCTTCGCTGTTTTGACTTCAAACCGATTTTCGTCCTGCGAGTTCTTGCGCACTGATTCAACACCATTGGCACAGGAGCTTCGGGATTTGTAGCCTTCGCTTGAGAGAATAATCTCACCATTTCCGGCTTTCAGCCTGAAATAATCCTCGCCATTCTTGCCTTTGAATATTACAAATTTACCAGCCATGCTATTTTCCTCGTTGGTGGGTCTGTTACTCGTTGTACTTTACCATCAAATATCAATGGCGCTTTAGTCCAGATCCAGCTCGAGGATATCGCCTGGTTTTGCACCCAGTTCCGCCGCCTTACCTGCATTCAGTTCCAGTACGTATTTAGCCGGCCCTGAACTGGGATAGCTGGGACAGTTTCGGGTTTTGCATGGCCGGGCATTTTCCGCCACGCTAACGAGCTTCAATTGCTCGTCGAAATAGAAGATATCAAGCGAAATACGGCAGTTCTTCATCCAGAAGCTGCGTCTCGCCTGGGACGGAAACAGGAACAACATGCCGTGGTCGTCTTCCAGCGATTCACGAAACATCAGGCCCAACGCCTGTTCATCAGGAGTCTGGGCCAGCTCAACGCTGAAACGTTCGCCCTTGAACACAACAGAAGGCCCCTCGGCCACGCAAGAACTGCAAAGCAGTGCAGCAATAATCAGAAAAAGATAACGCATAGCGGAATTCTGAGCCCGGCCCCTGTATTTTTCAATCTTCTTTTATTCTATGCTTAGCAAATCAGACAAGGAGAAGAGATATGCAGACGTACCTGGTACTAAGACGCAGCGCCTGGGAGACAACTGAAGAACTCGAGGATTCCGCGGCGATATCTACACGGGTGGGCGATGAGGAGATGGTCGATCAGGTCCGGTGGATAAGGTCCTACGTGCTGGATGAAGAAGACGGCACCCTGGGAACGGCGTGCATTTACCAGGCGGTTGATGAAGACGCCATAATGGAGCATGCGCAGAGAGCGCAAATACCGGCAGATGAGATCGTTCCAATTGTCGACACGGTGCTGGTGAGAGATGACCCCTGATCAGGTATTTTCATCAGGAGCCACCTGTACATCTTCAACCCCGGGGTTATCCACATCTAATGCCACCATGACATCGCCGAACTGATCAGGCTTGATATCACCCATCAGATTGACGACAACGGCTTCGCTTTCGCCGTCTGAGACCAGTACCGTCATGCCGCAGATCCGACCGTCGATGGTGCGTAACAACATGTGGGTTGTCTCGTTTTCCTCCCGAACCAGCATTACCGGCTCCCAGCCGTCATCCTGCAGGTGTCGGCTCATGTCTTCGATCCGCCCGGCCACACGACCGGCGTCTCCGTCAATCTCGTAAATCCGTATACGCACACCATCCAGGCTTTTAAGCAATTCACGCGTTTCCGGCTCATCATCCATATGGCTGGCCGCGAAGCGCAACACGGATGGGCCCAGCGACAGCGTCATTACCGAATCGGTGTCCCGAACCCCCAGTGACTCCAGGTCGGCAAAGCCATCGCTGCTTCTCGGCGCCGTCAACCCACAGGCTGACAGGAACATCGCAATACCGGCTAAACACACCAGACGTGGAAAGAAACCCACGGCGTGGCGTCTATTCGGATGAGTCATAGTCGGCGCCGTCGAGGTCTATGTCGAAGTTTTCCATTACCTTGCCCAGTTCCTGCGGATCGATACTGCCGATGACATTGACGAATACGGCCTCAGTTTCTTCCACCGCTATCACGGTAATACCCTGGACCTGATTGTCATTGATCATCATGAAGATTCTAACCTGCTCATCTTCCGAATTGACTGTGACCACGGACTCCCAGCCCCGATCGCTCAGATTTGCCGAAACATCTTTGACCAGGCTCACGGCGCCATCCGCCATTGCCTCGGTTTCAAACACGTTCACGCGAACACCATTGAGGCGCTTGAACAACTCGGCAGCTTCCGGATCTTCGCTGGCGCTGAGGGACCCGATCAGGCCAAGCAGTGATTCGCCAACGGAAATTTGCACCGACGGCTCACCAAAAACTGCCGACAGCTCGCCAAAATCTACGTAGCCCGGAAAGTCTTTCAAAGCATCTTCCTGCGCGATCGCCGGAAAACTGATCAATGCCGTAACGCACAGCGTCAGGACCTTATTAACGATTGAATATTTCATGTGGTTTCCTCCTTGAGGGATTGTTCGGTAAAGGGAATGTGTTCTGAAAGTGTGTCTTTGACTCCCCGGCGCAGCTCTCCACCGAGGACCGTTTTAATCTCACTGCTGGTGCGCAGGCCGACCTTGTCCATGTAGGCAAAGGCAACAGCCAGGTCTTGCCGCGCCTGTTCGACCTCGGTCGGCGAGGGTTGCCGGGGCTGCATCAGCACCACCGCCAGGACCAGTAGCGGAACGGCTGCAAATGCAGGCGCCATCGCCCAGCGCGGAAACTGCTCCGGAAACAACCACGACCAGAATCCGGCTCTGCCGCGCTCTTCGCGTGGAATGCGCTGCAACCGGCGTCTCAGACTGGCCGGAGCCTTCTCAATGGTGAGTTGCTCCATCAATGAATCGAGTTCCGCTTCAGTTATTTCATAGTCTTTGTTCATGGTCTTACCTCTGCCAGCTGCTCACGCAACTGTTTTCTAGCACGGTGCAGGTAGGTTTTTACCTGCGGCATGTTCAGATCCAGTACAGCCGCGACTTCCTCGTAGCTGTGTTGGTGTATGTCGCGCAGCACCACCAGCGATCGGTAGGGCTCTTTCAGCCCGTTAATGGTGCGCTTGAGCCGGGCACCCAACTCCTTCTGGTGCGTGCCCTGCATTGGTCCAGGGGTCGTGTCCGGTTGATGCCATTCCTGCAGTTCTTCCGTCGGACGCCTGCGGCGCAACCGGTCCAGGCAGCCGTTGCGGGTCACCCGCATCAGCCAGGGCCTGATCTTGTCAGGATCGATCGAGTCCCGATGATTCCAGAGCTTCACGAAAGCCTCCTGACAAGCATCTTCCGCCTCCGCCGCATCCTTGAGGATGTACCTGGCCAGCGTCCATGCCTGGTTCTGGTATTCATCAACCCATCTGCGGAATTCTCTGCTCATCTCATCAGCATAAACGCAGCCCGGGCAAAAAAGTTACAAGGCGATTGAAGTAAGATGTAATGGTGATGAGCACAACACTCTACAAAAACAGCCTGCTGGCGCTAAAAAAGACCCTGGTCCGGGCTCAGGAAACCGGAGACCTGGCGGAAGAGACAGTGGAGTTGGACCAGGCTCGTGTCGGCCGCCTGTCACGGATGGACGCGATGCAGGCACAGGCAATGTCAAAAGAAACCGGCCGGCTACGACGCCAGAAGTTACTGCAAATCGAAGCGGCACTGCAGCGTATAGAAATTGATGACTACGGTTACTGCGGGGAGTGTGGAGAGGAAATTGTGGCGGGACGGCTGGAAGCAGACCCCACCGCTCTTTTCTGTATTCAGTGTGCCTCGGCCCTGGAACGGTAGGACGCCAGCCGTGCTTAGCTGAACATCTCGCGCAGTTTGTCCAGGTGAGTACTGGCCCGCTCTTTTGAGCGTTCATTGTCTCGTTCAACGTCCTCACCGCGCCACTCGACAAGTTCGGGCGGAAGCTCATCCAGGAAGCGACTGGGCTCGCATTTCACCAACTCGCCATAACGGCGTCGGCGGCGGGCATAACTCAGAGTCAGGGACTCTCTGGCCCGGGTCAGCCCCACATACATGAGTCTGCGCTCCTCCTCTTCACCGCTCTCTTCCAGGCTGTTGCGGTGCGGCAGCAAATCTTCTTCGACACCCGCCATGAACACGTGTGGAAACTCCAGCCCCTTGGAGCCATGCAACGTCATCAACCGTACTTCCTGGTCCGGTTCCTTGTCCTGGTCAAGGCTGGTCAGCAGGGACAGCCTGCCCATCAGGTCCACCAGGCCATCCTCGGGGCGGTCGTCACGCAAACGCGACAACCAGGCCAGTAGTTCACGCGTGTTCTCGATCCGCCGTTCTGTCAGCACTGTGTTGTCGGACTGGTCGCGAATCCACTGCTCGTAACCGATTTTCTTGATCAGATCAGCGGCCGCATCGATCGGGTTGGCGCGCTCTCCCCGGTCACCGGTTTCAATGATCAGCCGGCAGAACTGGCGCAGGCTTTCAGCCGTGCGCGGCCTCAGTCCGGCCTGAACCTCGGGCTGCTGGGCAGCCTCGAGGAGGCTGATGTGTTTCAAGCCGGCGTGCTGGGCGATGATTCCCCTGGAGGTCACCCCGATGTCCCGCCGCGGCGTGTTCACTATGCGCAAGAACGCCGTGTTGTCATCCGGATTAATGGCCAGGCGCAGGTAACACATCAGGTCCTTGACCTCTGTGCGCTCGAAAAAAGAGGTGCCACCGGAAAGGTGGTACGGAATCTGATGCTCCCGCAAAGCCTGCTCCAGCACCCTGGACTGGTGGTTGCCGCGATACAAAACGGCGAAATCACCCCACTGGGCACGGGTCGTGTACTGTCGATGCAGGATTTCAGCAGCGATCATGCCCGCTTCCTCCAGTTCATTCTCACAGGGCATCACGCGAATGGGGTCGCCTTCGTGCAAAGCGCTCCATAACCGTTTCTCGATATCGTGCGGGTTATTGGCAATCAACGCGTTGGCGGCTTTGAGCACCGTGCCGCAGGAGCGGTAGTTCTGTTCCAGTTTAACGATGTGCAGTTTGGGAAAGTCCGAGGCCAGTTGCTGTAGATTTTCCGGCTGTGCACCGCGCCATCCATAGATCGACTGATCGTCATCACCCACCGCCGTCAGGCGCCCTTCCGGTCCGGCCAGCAGGCGCAGCATCTGGTATTGGGTCTCATTGGTGTCCTGGTACTCATCCACCAGCAGGTAGCGGATTTGCTGCTGCCACTTCAGGCGGGTTTCTTCGTCACGCAAGGCCCTGAGCGACTGCAGGATCAAGTCGTCGAAATCCACCGCGTTGAGGTTGCGCAGGTGTTCCTCATACCGCTGGTAAAGGCCCAAAATAGCCGCTTCACCGCCGCTGCTGAATTCGGTATCTACCTCACTGGCTGCCAAAGCACGGTTCTTCCATCTGGAAACCTGTGCCCGGGCCAGCTTTACCCGTTCGGGCGAGGTACCCTCTGGCAGAAGATCACGGACCACGGTCTGGCTATCGGTCTCATCCAGAATGCTGATACCGGGCCGATAACCCAACAGCTCATGGTGGTCCCGTAGGATTTTCCAGCCCAGCGAATGAAACGTTGAGACCGTTATTTCAGCTGCTTTTTCTTTACCGAGGCGCTTGCCGAGGCGCTCCTTCATCTCGCGGGCCGCTTTGTTGGTGAAGGTTATCGCCGCCACGCGGGCAGACGGCAACCCCCTGCCCTGCACCAGGTGTACGATTTTTTCGATGATGACACGCGTCTTCCCGCTGCCAGCGCCGGCGACAACCAACAGGGGGCCCTTCGTGTACTGCACGGCGGCTTTTTGCTGCGGGTTGAGTTGAATGGTGGAGGGTGGCATGAGGCCGCAAATTCTACAGGATCCCGCTAACCCGCCGGAGCAAATTTTACCCTCATACCTTGAAATGAAAACTCGCAACCCCATCTGGAGCGACAGTGTGTAATAAAGGCGTTTTGCCGGGTTGCAGACATTAAGTGTTGCAGGAGGGCATAGCCCGCCCGCTTAACCATTCAAACAACTAGTAATAATTTTAGGAGATTCTGAAATGAAACTTCGTCCTTTGCATGACCGCGTCATCGTAAAACGCGTAGAGGAAGAAAAGCTGTCCGCCGGTGGAATCGTGATTCCCGACAACGCAGCAGAAAAACCCATCCGTGGTGAAGTCCTGGCCGTTGGTAACGGCAAAGTACTCGACAACGGCGAGCAACGTGGGCTGGATGTAAAAACCGGCGATATGGTTCTGTTCGGTAAGTATGCAGGCACTGAAGTCAAAGTGGATGGCGACGAGCTTCTCGTCATGCGCGAAGACGACATCATGGCCATCATCGAAGGCTAAACAGCCTCACGATAATCTAATTTGCAATTGAGGAATAAACAATGAGTGCAAAAGACGTACGATTTGGTGAAGACGCCCGTGGCATGATGATCAAAGGCGTTAACACACTGGCCGACGCGGTCAAAGTAACGCTGGGTCCCAAGGGACGTAACGTAGTATTGGACAAAGCCTTTGGCGCACCCACCGTGACCAAGGACGGCGTTTCTGTCGCCAAGGAAATCGAACTGGAAAATAAGTTTGAGAACATGGGTGCACAGATGGTCAAGGAAGTTGCTTCCAAGACTTCAGACGTTGCCGGCGACGGCACTACAACCGCTACCGTTCTGGCCCAGGCCATGCTGCGCGAAGGCATGAAAGCCGTTGCTGCCGGCATGAATCCGATGGATCTGAAGCGCGGAATCGACAAGGCCGTACTTACGGCAACCGAGTCCCTCAAAGGACAGTCAACCCCCTGCACCACCAACGCAGCGATTGCGCAGGTTGGTTCGATCTCCGCCAACTCCGACACGGAAGTGGGCGAATTGATCGCTGAAGCCATGGACAAGGTTGGAAAGGAAGGCGTGATCACGGTTGAAGACGCTTCCGGCCTCGCTAACGAGCTGGACGTGGTTGAAGGCATGCAGTTCGATCGCGGTTACCTCTCTCCCTACTTCATCAACGATCAGCAATCCATGAGTGTAGAGCTGGAAGAGCCTTACATCCTGCTGCATGACAAGAAAATCAGCAATGTCCGTGACATGCTGCCCGTGCTGGAAGGCGTGGCCAAGTCCGGCCGTTCGCTGCTGATCATTGCAGAAGACGTTGAAGGCGAAGCGCTGGCTACCCTGGTGGTCAATACCATTCGTGGAATTGTTAAGGTCGCGGCTGTCAAAGCGCCTGGTTTCGGCGATCGCCGCAAAGCCATGCTGGAAGACATCGCTGTCCTGACCGGCGGCACCGTGATTTCCGAGGAAGTGGGTCTGAGCCTGGAGAAAGCCACACTGGACGACCTGGGTTCTGCCAAGAAGATCAGCATCACCAAGGAAAACACCACCCTCATCGACGGTGCGGGTGAGTCTTCCCAGATCGAAAGCCGGGTCAACCAGATTCGTGCCCAGATCGAAGAGTCCACTTCTGACTACGACCGTGAAAAACTGCAGGAACGCGTGGCCAAGCTGGCCGGCGGTGTTGCCGTGATCAAGGTTGGCGCTGCCACCGAAGTAGAAATGAAAGAGAAGAAGGCCCGCGTTGAAGACGCGCTGCACGCCACCCGCGCCGCCGTTGAAGAAGGCGTGGTACCGGGCGGCGGTGTCGCCCTGGTTCGCGCACTGGCCGCTGTCGCCAAGGTAAAAGGCGACAACGAAGACCAGAACGTGGGTGTCGCCATCGCCATGCGCTCCATGCAGGAGCCTCTGCGCCAGATCGTCATCAACGCCGGTGAGGAAGGCTCAGTCGTTCTGAACAAAGTAGCGGATGGTGAAGGCAACTACGGTTACAACGCCGCTACCGGCGAATACACCGACATGATCAAAGCAGGCATCCTGGATCCGACCAAGGTCGTGCGTTCAGCGCTGCAGAATGCTTCATCGGTCGCCGGCCTGATGATCACTACCGAAGCCATGGTTGCTGAACTTCCGAGGGAAGACGCGCCGATGCCTGGTGGTGACATGGGTGGTATGGGCGGTATGGGTGGCATGATGTAAGGCAATCGCCTGATATCATCCGCTCATTCGTTGAGCACCAGAGAAACCCCGCCTTGTGCGGGGTTTCCTTTTTGGGCAATCCATTGGCATCTTTAATCCAAACCGATAAACTCACACGCACACGGCTATTCGGCAAATCATCCGGACCGCAATGATCCTAAAAACGGCGCGCAGTATCCATGGCAAATAAAGAAACGACAAGCACCTTCCAGGAAGAAATTCTCACGGGCACGCAGCAAATCTGCGGTAACGAATGCACCGTCACAAATCGGACCCCTGACAGATCATTGGCCCTCCCTGCCCCAAGCCTCACCCTCGCTGGCCATGAGCATTTTTTCGCAAATGCACTTTATCGAAAAGATGCCGTCAGGCCAGCAGAAAAATCTTCAGTTACGGCAGATTGAGCGGGTGTTGCGGCATGCTTACGAAACCGTACCCTGGTATCGCGACAAACTGACCGGAATTGAGCACATCCCGAACGGAGATCTCGACGAGGAGTTTTTCTCCAGAATACCCATCCTGACCCGATCAGACATTCAAACCAACACAACGGCATTACGCTCAACCCAGGTACCCCTCGAACATGGTGGCATAGGATATCTTCGATCTTCCGGTTCAACCGGAAAACCGATAGAAATCACTGCGACCCATGTCAGGAATTTTATTGGCAGGGGGCTTAGCCTGCGCACATATTACTGGCATCGCCTTGACACAACGCGAAAAAATGTTGATATCCGTACGGCTTTAGAGCCTGGAACCAAGCGGAAAAACCTCAGGTGGTCATCGTTACCGTGGTCCGCCCCCAGTCCTCGCCTGGATCTCAATTTGCCGATAAACGAATTGTTCGAGCAATTTATCGCCGAAGATCCAGTTTATGTGCAGTCGCATCCATATACCCTGTTGCTTCTAGCCGAAACCAGCCGCAAAACTGGAATCCTGCCACGAAAGCTGAAGGCCGCAAGATCATTCGGTGAAGCGCTTTCAGGTCATACCCGCCAAGTTCTGCGCGAAGTCTGGGATGTGCCGGTTATCGACTGCTATTCCGCCACAGAGATCGGAATAATGGCCCATCAGTGCCCGGAAAATGAAAACCTGCATGTCCAGGTCGAAAATGTCCGTGTCGAAATTCTGGATAAAAAGGGTACGCCTTGCCAACCAGGCGATATAGGCAGAGTGGTGGTCACCCCTTTGCATAATTTCGCCACACCCCTGATCCGCTACGAAATAGGGGATTATGCCCAGGTTGGGAAAGCCTGCGCTTGCGGACGAACCCTTCCTGTACTGAACCGGATCCTGGGACGGCATCGCAATTTATGTGTCCTGAAAAATGGTGAACGCTTTTTCCCGGAGATACGGGAGAATTTGACTAAATTTGGACATATTCGTCAGTTCCAGGCGCACCAGAAAACCCTCGAGGATATTGAGCTCAGAATAGTTGCCGTCCGACCATTCTCGGATGAGGAACGAGGTGAAGTACAGGCTCTCCTTCAGAAAAAATTACATTACCCATTCAACGTGAATATTATTGAAGTGGAAGACATTCCGCGTGAAGCCAATGGAAAGTTCGAAGAGTTTAAATCTGACATTCCCGGTGCGGAAATTGACAGGTAAATAGAGCATCATGCCAGCAACTACGAACAATCCACCGCATGTGCGTTCTTCGCATTCCAACGGTGCTCAAGCCCAACCCGCCGGGGAGTTTATTCGACCGGGATTTCCGTCCTGGCCAGAATTACCAAATACCCAAAAAAGTAACGTTCACGCTTTGCATGCACAACTTTTGTTCACCCAATGGATGGCGACCGGAATCTTTCAGGAACTCCAGATGCATCAGCTTGAAAATCTGCTTCGATTTGCCGGAGAACACGCACCTTTCTACCACGACAGCCTGAAATTTCTGGATAAGTTGCCGAAACGTGGGTTATATGAACAACATTTGGCATTTCTCCCCGTTTTGAGCTACGCAGATTTACAGAAATACGGCCAGAAAATCATCATCCGAAAACCACTGCCAGGTCATGGTAAGGCACGCATGGTCCCGTATTCAAAACTGACCGGGCCACCCATCAGAATACTGGCTACAGGCCTGTTGGATACATGGAACCACGCGCTGGATTTACGCAGCCAGGACTGGCACGGGATAGATGCTTCATCGGTCCACCTGAATATATGTCATTCGAACAGGCAACAGCAAAACGTCGATGAACACTGGTCGGCATTACCCTGGTCAGGTCCATCGAGTACGCTTTGCGCTGACCGGCCTATTGAAGACTTGTTTGAAGAATTTCTTCAAATTAAACCGAATTACCTTAGAGCGCTGCCTGGCATCCTAAGGTCTTTTGTCGAGCTTTCCATTTCCAGGAGTTTAAAGCCCCTGAATCTGCGCCAGGTACACTGTCGAGGCGACTACCTCGACCCGGAACTACGCAAACTAGCCGAAAAAACCTGGGGCGTGCCGATCATCCATGAATATTCAGTGGGGGAAATCGGGGTGATAGCACTTCAATGCCCGGACAATAACAATCTGCACATCCAATCTGAATTTGTCCACGTGGAGGTCCTGGACGATGACAACCAGCCCTGCCGAGCCGGTCAAACCGGGCGCGTTGTAGTGACCCCCCTACGTAATTATCAGACCCCGTTGATCCGTTACGACACCGGAAACCACGCGGAAATGGGTGACCTTTGCAGTTGTGGGCGAACCTTACCGGTGCTGACCCGTATCCTCGAGCGGTGACAAAGGAGGCTGTGATCCCGTTCGAATCTGCTACATTTTAGTAAATAACCCAAAACGGATTCCGACATGCCTGGCTCCAGCCTTGAAGACCGAAAGAGAAACCTGCGCCGTCACCGGATAGCAGCTAACAAGAAAGAATTCATCAACATGCGTAACTGGTACCCCAAGCGCGTGACGATTCTGGCGGAAGGGGATTCGTGGTTTGCCTACCCCGCGAAATCTCTTATTGGCAAGCCTCCTCACCTGATTTATCGAATTTCAAAATGGTCCAGGGGTAAAGCAAACTTCTATTCCATGGCGTCCAATGGTGATGAAGCGGTCGACATGGTTTCAGGGAAACAGAAGCACCAGTTAATCGATCATTTACGTTGGCATGAAAAAGCGAAAAACAGAAAACCCATTGATTTGCTTCTGTTCAGTGGTGGCGGTAACGATATTGTCGGCGCTGACGATTTTGAACGATTTATCCGTCCTTTCGAGTCAGGTTTTACGCCCCGGGAGTGTCTTCGCATCAGGCGCCTGGGGCGAAAGATCAAGCAGATCGGACTTGCTTACGAGGAACTCCTCGACATCCGGGATCACTATTCTCCTTCGACCCTGGTGATGACTCATACCTATGACTATCCATACGCTTCACTGCAAGGCGCCAATTTCTTAAAAGGCCTGATTAGCACTAAAGGATGGATGAAGCGCTTCATGGACGGAGTCAACATACCCGATGAACTGCAAACCCAGGTTATCCGGGAGCTAATGGACAT
>RCNC010000748.1_pt1 | contig 21152 bp, 19 predicted proteins | sample 2041301 | NCBI WGS metagenome assembly RCNC01 (sample SAMN09708231, study PRJNA481090) | Marine sediment metagenome, whole genome shotgun sequencing project. | biome: marine sediment; feature: ocean; material: sediment; isolation source: Sewage treatment plant 13A marine sediment (STP13A) ...
GGCCTCCCGATGGCTTTCTGGGTCGCCGTTGCCGTTACGCTTGCGCTTGTCATTGCACAAAACCGGTCATTGCTTGGCAAATATGCAGCGGCCACCGGTGGCAACCCCACGGCAGCCAAACTGTCGGGTATCAACACTGATAAAGTTGTGGTCCTGCTTTACATCATTGTGGGCGTATCGGCGGCACTGGCGGGAATTGCACGCTCCAGCTTCATGTCGCTGGGGGATCCGTTGTCCGGCGACGGAATGGAGCTGACCGCGATCCTGGTAGTGCTGATAGGCGGCACTGCATTCAGCGGTGGAGAGGGCAGAGTCCTGCGGTCATTCATTGGCGCTTTGATCATTATGGCTCTGACCGTGGGCATGTTGACGCTTGTCCCGGCCTACTACCAAACGCTGGTCATAGGCGCCGCGCTTCTGGCGGCCGCCGCTTCAAATCACCTCGTCAGCAGAAAAGAGGCAACCAAGTGAATACGAGTGCCAAAGATTTCGGTGTAATCCGGCAAATTCACATCGTTCTGGTGATGCATTTCATCGAAGGTAGGAAACAGTCCGAGATCGCGACTGCGCTGAATTTGTCGACCGCAAAGGTAAACCGGATGATCAAGCAGGGCCGCGAGCTTGGGATGGTCAATATTTCGGTAACAAGCCCATTCCAGAGACTGGTCGCACTGGAGCAGGAGCTCAGCAGCAGATGGCAGCTTGAAACTGCATTGGTGACACCAACCGTCAGCAACAGTTTGGAAACCACTTTGCAACAGGTCGGAACGGCCGCTGCGAACCTGTTGGTTGAAAACATCAGCGATGGCGACGTGATCGCTATTACAGGCGGCAAAGGTGTCAGCTCGCTGGTGGAGAACCTAAGTGTCGAACGGAAGTTTGATGTGACCGTCGTGCCGCTGACGGGATGCGTTCAGGGCAAGCACTATACCGATGTCAACCATGTGGCGACCCAACTGGCCGAACGGCTTGGCGGCAAAGCCATGCTGATACACGCACCTCTATTTGCCGAAGACGAAAAAGAAAAAGAGATGCTGTTTTCGCTGCGCCAGATCCGCGAAGTATTTGAGCTGGCGAAATCGGCGACAATCGCTCTGACCGGCATCGGATCGATCTTAACACCAAGCTCCAGTTACTATGATCTGCATCCAATTTCCGCCGAGGATCGTAAGACATTGATCGCACGGGGTGCTGTCGGCGAATTTGTGGCCCATCTCATCAACGAAAACGGCGAGTTATGTGACGTGGATTTGAACCGCCGTTTGTTGGCGCTGGCGCCGGACGACGTCGCGCGCATTCCCAAAACCATCGGCATTGCGGCCGGCGAAGAAAAGGTCAAGCCGGTGCGGGCAATCCTGAACGGAAAGTATCTTTCATCTCTGGTTCTGGATGAAACCACCGCAACATCCGCTTTGAAACACGAACTAGAGACAGTCTGAGAGGCCCAAATGCTGACGAGAGAAATTGGAAAATCTGGCATCAAAGCCTCAGCCGTAGGGTTGGGCACTTGGGCCATTGGCGGATGGATGTGGGGCGGCACCGACAAAGACGCTTCGATTGCCGCGATCAGAGCCTCGATCGACGAAGGGATAACTCTGATCGACACTGCTCCTGCATACGGTATGGGGGTTTCTGAAGAGATTGTGGGCAAAGCCATCGAAGGCTGTCGTGATCAAATCGTTCTGGCCACCAAATGTGGACTTGTGTGGCATACGCAAGGCGGAAACTACTTCTTTGACCAACAGGACAAACCGGTTCACCGTTACTTAGGCAAAGAGAGCGTCATTCACGAAGTCGAGCAAAGTCTTAGACGCATCGGAACCGACTATATCGACCTCTACCTCACTCACTGGCAGGACCCGACGACACCGATTGCCGAGACAATGGAAGCGCTCGAACAGCTCAAGAAAGACGGCAAAATCCGTGCGATTGGTGCTTCTAACGCTTCGGTTGAAGATCTTAGCGCCTATCTTGCAGCCGGCCAACTGGATTGCTTGCAAGAAGAATTCAGCATGGTCAAGCGCGACATCGAGGCAACGCTGTTGCCCGCCTGTATTGGAAGCGGCGTTTCTATGCTGAGCTATTCCTCGCTGGCGCTCGGCCTGTTGGCAGGCAAGATTGGCCCAGACAGGACCTTTGATGGCGACGACCTTAGAAAAGACAATCCGCGGTTTTCGATATCGAACCGCGAAAGGATTGCCGCGATGATGGTCGAGATTGCACCGGTTTGTGCGGCTCACAATGCCAGTGTGGCGCAGACGATCATCGCCTGGACCCTACAGCAACCCGGAATTACCTTTTCGCTTTGCGGAGCCCGTAACCCAGACCAAGCCCGCGAGAATGCGGCAGCTGGCAGTATCGATTTAACAGCTGGTGATATCGCGCAGATTGATGCGGCTGCCGCCAAACATTTGACCGACCTGGACGGCTAGTCCTCGATCAAAACGAAATCAGACCACCGCCGTTTCTATCGGGACCGGCGACCAGGAGAGACATGTCAAACCGACGCCAAAATAAGTTTGCCGAGCTGGAGGATGACAATCAGTTTGATGTCACCGTGGTCGGTGGAGGCGTCAATGGCATCGGAGTTTTCCGAGAATTGTCCCTGCAAGGGCTGCGGGTTCTTCTAATCGAGAAAAACGATTTCTGTTCCGGGTGCAGCGCTGCGCCGTCCCGAATGATCCATGGCGGACTGCGCTATCTTGAAAACGGCGAGTTTGATCTGGTGAAGGAGTCCTTGAGAGAACGAGATGCGCTCTTGGCAAATGCTCCCCATATGGTGCGTGAATTGCCGACAGTGATCCCGATAACGACCGTATTTTCTGGTCTGATGAATGCAGCAACGAGTTTTTGGGGATGGTCAGGCAAGCCCAGGAATCGTGGAGCACTGCCAATTAAGCTGGGTCTCGGGCTTTATGACTGGGTATCGCGCAAGCGCAGGATTATGCCGAAACATCGGTTCTTGAGCGCCGCCAAAACCCGCGCAATCTGGCCAAAACTGACCAGACAGGCAAAGTTTTCGGCGGTGTATTATGACGCGTGGGTCAGCCACCCAGAGCGGTTGTGCATGGAAATGATTTCTGATGTGGCCAAAGCTGCGCCAGAAAGCATCGCCTTGAACTATGCCGAATTGAAAGTCGACAATGGCAGTTACACAGTTGAATCCCGCTGTTCCAGCGTGCGTTTTGCCGTGAGGACCAGGGCAATTGTGAATGCAACCGGTGCCTGGCTTGACTCGACGACCCGATCCCTAGGCTGGGAAGCAGAGGAACAGATGGTGTCCGGGACAAAAGGGTCTCATCTGATCATTGATAATCAAGAGCTTACCGATGCTTTGAACGGGCACATGGTCTACTTTGAAAACACGGATGGTCGCGTTTGCATTGCCTTCCCATATCAGGATCGTGTGCTCGCCGGATCAACCGACATTCGCGTTGACGAGATCACGAGAATAGGCTGCGAGAAAGACGAACAGACTTACATTCTCTCCTCCTTGGGTCTGATTTTTCCTGAAGTGTCCCTTTCACCCCATCAAGTTGTTTTCAGTTACAGCGGCATCCGTCCATTGCCCAAAAGCAAACATGATTTTACGGGCCGGATTTCGCGTGGGCATTTCACCAAGAAACTAGACGGTCCGGTGCCGCAGTTCTGCATGATTGGCGGAAAGTGGACAACGTTTCGCGCCTTCGCCGAACAGACTGCCGACGAAGTTCTGAACGAGCTGAAACATGAGAGAAGATGCGGCACTCTGGGGCTGCCGATTGGCGGTGGTGCAGGGTTCAGTGCAGGCGGATCGCAGATTCTCGATAGGCTGACAGGCGAGCATGGGCTGTCCACTGAACGAGCCAGCCATCTGGTAGGGCATTACGGATCTAAGGCAGAAGCAATGCAGCAGAACTGCAGTCGTCAGGTCGGAGACTGCCCTATCGGTGAGGGAAGCCACTATACGCGCGCCGAGATTGCCAGTCTTATCAGAGACGAGCAGGTTGAGACATTGTCAGACCTCGTGTTGCGCCGAACATCACTGGGCATAACAGGCGCGGTTTCACTGACATTGATCAAAAGAGTGTCAGAAGTGTTGGCCTGCGAGTTGGGGCTTTCACCCGACGCCATCGCCCAACAGGGCAAAAACCTGATTCAGGAATTGCAGGATTTCTATGGTGTGACGCCGGAAATCCTGAACCAACGCAGCAATAATCGGAGTACGTTATGCGATTGAGTACCAAAGCACGAATGAATCGGATGTTCACCAATGGCGGATGCCTGGACGTTGCGATTGACCATGGTGTCTGCAACGAGCCAAGCTTTATGGTTGGTTTGGAGGACATGCCGGGCGTCATGGACACGCTGATCAAAGCCAAACCGGATGCGATACAATGCGCCTATGGTCAGGCGGATTTGTTGCAGTCGCGCCCGGAAAAGGACAAACCGGCGCTGGTCATGCGCATTGACATGGGCAACCCCTATAACGATCAGCGCCACAAGGTCATGTGGTCCATGTTGCAAAACATCGAAGAGCCGATCATCGGCGCGCTTGAAATGGATGCGGCCTGTGTTGTTGTAAACCTGTTCATGCTTCCTGATGAACCAGAACTGTTTCGCCAGTGTGTCGAAAACATTGCGCAGGTGCGTGCAGCCTGCGGTAAATACGGAATGCCGCTGATGATCGAACCTCTGGTCATGCTGCCCAATGAGGTGCGGGGCGGGTATCAGGTTGATGGAAACGCGGAAAAAATCGTGACTCTGGTACGCCTTGCCAGCGAGATGGGCGCCGATATCATTAAGGCCGACCCGACCGCAGACCCCGACGAATTCCATCGCGTGATCGAAGCAGCACGCGTCCCTGTTCTGGTGCGTGGTGGCGGCAAAGAGGACCTGAAAACCGTTCTGATGAAATCCGCCGCGTTGTTGGCACAAGGGGCGCAGGGCATGGTTTACGGACGCAACATTTATCAGCACGACAACCCAAAATCTGTGGTCGCGGCTCTGATGTCGATGATCCACAACAACGCATCTGGCGAAGAAGCATGGGATATCTATCAAAGTGCCTGACACTCAGAAATATCTCCTTGGACTGGATGCCGGGAACACGGTCATCAAAGCGGTTCTGTTTGACCTGAACGGCAACGAATTGGCCAAACACGCATTGGACGGTCAGTCCTCGACGCCGAAGCCAGGACATGTTGAACGCGATCTGGATGAACTCTGGGGAAACGCCGTAGAGGTCATCAGAACCTGTATTAAAAAAGCAGGTGTTCACCCGGATTCAATCGCAGGAATAGGTTGCGCAGGCCACGGCAATGGCTTGTATTTGCTTGATAAAAAGGAAAACCCTCTGATTGGTATCCAGTCACTGGACACCCGCGCCGCTGGCGTTGCGGAAGACCTTTCGAGCAACGGCCGCGGGCAGGAGTTTCACGCAATCTGCCTGCAAAAACCGTGGCCATCGCAGACCCCGACGCTTTTGGCCTGGGTCAAAAAGAACCAACCGGATGTATATGAAAATACAGGCACTGTGATGCTGTGCAAAGATTTCATTACGTTCAAACTCACCGGTGAAAAGGTGAGCGATGTTTCAGACATGAGCGGTTGCGGCCTGCTTCGAATGTCTGATTGTTCTTATGACGAAAAGCTGTTGGCGCTTTATGGCCTTGAGGATGCATCAAATATCCTGCCGCGCCTGATTCAACCGGATGAAGTGGCGGGTTACGTCACCCCGGACGTTGCACAACGCACGGGTCTGGCCGAAGGAACACCGGTTGTGGGTGGGCTCTTTGACGTGGTCGCAAGCGCATTGGGATCCGGAGCTTCAAAGCCCGGGCAGGCATCAATCATCGCCGGAACTTGGAGCATCAATCAGGTTTTGTCGACGGCGCCGGTTGAGAACGAAACCGTGTTTATGGCGTCTTGCTTTGGCGACAAGCGATTTGTGAACATTGAAGCCAGCGCAACTTCTGCTGCCAACTTGGAGTGGTATGTGCGCGAATTTGTTGAGCGTGGGAAGCATCATGATGATCCATTTGGCTTTTGCAACGACCTGATTGCAGTCATCGAGCCTGCCGCGGATGATCCGCTTTTTCATCCGTATTTGTATGGGTCAGGGCAGGGAGCCCAGATGCGCGCAGGTTTCTATGGGATGGCGGGCTGGCACACCGAAGGCCATTTACTGCGGGCGCTTTTTGAAGGCGTGGTATTCGAACATCGTCGCCACATTGAGAAGCTGACTTCGGCCGGTGTCGATTTCGGCGATACGGTTCTGTCCGGTGGCGGCTCGCGCAGCCCGATCTGGCCACAGATGTTTTCCGATTGTCTGGGCAAAACCATGACTGTTGCAGTCTGCGAAGAAACCGGTGCGCTGGGGGCTGCAATTGCTGCCGGTGCCGGTGTCGGGGCCTTCGATGACATCGAAACCGGTGTCGCAGCGATGACATCCATAAAAACAGTATTCTCGCCCAACCCGGCGGTGAAACCTCACTATGACCGCCGCTTTGGATTGTTCACGGGATTGACCGAGGCAATGTCATCGTTCTGGGAAAAACAACATAATTACAAGGACTAACGAAATGAAAGCCGTAGGTTTCCTGAAATCTCTTCCGATTGACGACGCAGACAGTCTGTTCGATGTTGACTTGCCGGATCCAACCCCTCTGGAGAATGACCTTCTGGTCGAGATCGAAGCGGTTTCGATCAACCCCGCGGACGCAAAACGCCGTTTAAGAACGGCGGTTGAAACGCCTCACGAAGAGCCGTTTCTGGTTGGATATGATGCTGTCGGTGTGGTTCGGGCAACAGGAAATGCGGTTGTTGGGTTCTCGGTGGGGGATCGGGTTTGGTACGCGGGTGACGCAAACCGCCCCGGGTCTTATGCCAGTCTGCAATGCGTCGACCACCGGATTGCAAGTGTCGCACCAAAGTCGGTCGCACCGGAACAGGCGGCCTCGCTTCCTTTGACCTCGCTGACTGCCTGGGAGATGCTGTTTGACCGCTTGGTTGTTCCTTCGAATGAACAGACTGCCTCGTTGTTGATTATCGGTGGTGCAGGCGGGGTCGGATCAATCACCGCGCAGTTGGCGCGAAAGTTGACGGGCCTTCATGTCATTGCCACAGCGTCCCGTCCTGAAACCAGAGACTGGTGTTTGAAGATGGGTGCACATGAAGTTGTCAATCACCGGGATTTGGTCGCGGAAACGCGCGCGGCCGGGCACGAGAACGTTAATTTCATCACGCAGTATGCCGACACAGCCCAGCATTGGGATGCAATGTGTGAACTGGTCGCACCGCAAGGCAAAATCGGCACAATTGTAGAAACCGACAAAACGCTGGACATCTCTGCGTTACAGGGCAAATCAGCGGCGTTGGTTTGGGAATTGATGTTCACACGGTCGCTGTTCCAGACAGCGGACATGTCTAGACAGGGACAGATTCTTGCGCGGATGGCGTCGCTGGTCGACGATGGCATTGTGCAAACCACAGAAACCAAAGTGCTGAATGGATTGTCGGCGGAAACTTTGAGAGAGGCGCACAGGATCGTCGAAACAGGCGCTATGATTGGCAAACTTGTGGTCAAATTCTGAGGCGTAAATGAGCGAGATCAACAAACTTGACGGCGATTGGGATTACGTCATCATTGGTGGCGGCACCGCCGGATGTGTCTTGGCCAACCGGCTCAGCGAGGACCCCAAAACACGTGTTCTGCTGTTGGAAGCAGGCGGTAACGACAATTATCACTGGGTGCATATTCCGGTGGGGTATCTCTATTGCATCGGCAATCCGCGCACCGACTGGATGATGAAAACGGCTCACGAAAAAGGATTGAATGATCGCTCGCTGGCCTATCCACGCGGCAAGGTTCTGGGCGGCTGCACATCGGTCAATGGCATGATCTACATGCGTGGGCAGGCGCAGGATTACGATGGCTGGCGACAGATGGGAAATACCGGTTGGGGATGGGACGACGTTCTGCCTTACTTCAAGAAATCCGAAGACCACCACAATGGCGGTTCAGAGTTGCATGGCACCGGAGGAGAATGGAAAGTCGCGCGTCAACGGCTGAACTGGGAGATCCTGCAGGCGTTTCAGGCCGGCGCGGCCGAGTTCGGATATGAACCCACGAAAGATTTCAATTCCGGGACCAATGAGGGATCCGGGTTTTTTGAAGTGAACCAAAAAAACGGAATTCGTTGGAATGCAACCAAAGCGTTCTTGAGGCCTGCCATGCGGCGTCCCAATTTGCGCATCGAAACCCACGCAATGTCTGAACAGATTTTGCTGGACGGAAAACTGGCAACCGGTGTGCGTTATCGGCGCAAAGGGCAGGTTTTTGATGTACGCGCAAATCGTGAAGTTCTGCTATGTGCCGGGTCGATAAATTCACCTAAGATATTAGAGCATTCCGGTATAGGTCGTGGCAAAGTACTTGCCAGCCATGGTATTGACGTAAAACATGAAAGCGCAGGCGTAGGAGAGAATTTGCAGGACCATTTGCAAATCAGGACAGTGTTTAAAGTCCAGAATACCAAAACGCTCAATGAACGTGCCAACAGCATGATGGGTAAGCTTGGGATCGCACTTCAGTATGCCTGGAACCGCAGTGGCCCGATGTCTATGGCCCCCAGCCAATTTGGTCTGTTCACCAAAAGTGATGACGCTTTGGAAACCCCTGATCTGGAGTATCACGTCCAGCCTTTGTCGACGGATAAGCTCGGTGATCCGCTGCACCCGTTTCCGGCGATTACAGTGTCCGTTTGCAACTTGCGCCCCGACAGCGTGGGGTCAAGCCACATCACAACCCGTGATGTTGATCCGCAGCCTGACATCCGGCTGAATTATCTGTCAACCGAAACAGATCGTCTGGTTGCAGTAAAGGCAATTAGACAAGTGCGAAAAATCATGATGGCCAAGTCGATACAACGCTTTATGCCTGAAGAAATGTTGCCCGGTCAGTCGGTCGCAAGTGACGCAGAAATCCTTAGTGAAATCGGCAACATCGCGACGACTATATTTCATCCGGTAGGCACCTGCAAAATGGGGACTGATCCAGTAGCAGTGGTTGACGCGAACCTTAGAGTGCATGGAATCGGCCAACTGCGCGTCGTGGATGCCTCGATCATGCCGAAGATCATTTCGGGAAACACGGCATCGCCGGTAATCATGATTGCAGAGAAAGCTTCCGATTTGATCAAGCAGGGAGCCTCGGTTTGAGCAAGCCTGGTTGAGGCGAGCAGGGTGGTCCGCTAGTTTCTCTGGATGATAAAACGCAGCCGGTTGTGTTACTTTGAGACTAGACCTGAGGTCATCCTCCTGGTGGAGATGATGTTTGTTCGGCTCTCGCTTTCGCTGGGCAATTTAGAGCAATTCTATTGCATAAACGTGGCATCGAAATCAGCACAAAAACCGTTCGGTTTTGATGAAACAGATTTGGCCTGATATTACATCAGAAAATTGCCGCGAATGCGAACTCTGCGGGGATTGAGAAAACAATTTCGCCGGTATTTCGGGCACAATTCAGTCCTCGAAGTAGTCAGAATGCGAAGCACGAATTGCAATGATTGTAGCGTCCAGGCGGCTGAGATGAACCATCGCGGCATCAACGGCTTTTTTCTCGTCGCCAGCAGAGATCATTTTCACTATTTCTGTGTGGTCATTGAGCAATTGTTTCATCTCGTCTTGATCCATCAAGCTGAGAACGCAGAGCCGATCCACTTTCGCTTTGCACTCCGAAATCGTGTCAAAGGCGAATTCTGCTTCTGCGATCTGGCAAAGCGTACGATGAAATTTATAATCCAGAGCGTGAAATGCTTCGGCATTCACCTTCTCCACAGCGCTTTCCTGTTGCACGAGGCTCTCTTGCAGCATCGGCATCATTGAGACATTCCAGCCCCTTGTGGCACGTCGTATGATCTCGGCCTCGACTGCGGCCCGGACGAATCTGGCGGTCGCTATTGCTCGCAGTGAAAACCTTTTAACCTCTGTTGCCTTCTGTGGTCGTATGAGGAGCAATCCAAGATTTTCCAGACGGCTGAACGCATCCCGTACTGGCTGTCGAGAGACATCAAAACGGGTCGCTATTTCTGCTTCTGAGATTTTCGCGCCCGGAAGATACCTAAGTGAAATGATTTCATCATAGAGGTACTCATAAACCACGTCAGCGCTAGTGCGTCGCTCAGCTATTTTGTTGGTAGGCGCCATTTTGATTTGGTCTCCAATTACGAACGCTTGTTATACAGTTCCACGCTTGGGTGCTAGCGTTGCCAGTTGGCAGCGTTTGTCTTGATATTGGCCCTCATGGCCACTGGTATTCGACTCTAGCAAGGTCAACGCGAAAACCAGAAAGCGAGCTGAAATGTCAATTGCGAGTGGTGTTTGGTTATGTGGTAGCGAGTGATGCATTGATGGCGTGAAGCCTCTTGATTGAGTTTGGTCATAGAAGAAAAAATTTCGTTTGCGGAAACTTAAATACTAGTATACCAGTTTTTCCTAAAGTAAACAGCACCCATTTAGGTGTTGTTTTTCATATCAGTGAAGATGTTGGAATTGGGTCGTCTATTGACGCAAAACCGCAGGAAAGGCGTGCAATGGATCTTACGGGTAAAACAGCAATCATATCTGGTGGCGGTCGCGACATTGGTCGAGCCTGCGCAATGCGGTTGGCAGCAGAGGGCGCAAATGTCGCTATCAACTATCACTCGAGCAGTGAGGGAGCAGATAGCGCTGTTGCGCAGATTGTGGCCAAAGGCGGCAAGGCGATCGCTCTGCAAGGAGACTTGACGACGCAAGCTGGGGTTGATGCATTGGTTGCTGGAACGATCGCGGCATTTGGCGCAATCGATATTCTTGTAAATAATGCCGGAGGCCTCATCGCTCGCAAGACGGTTTCTGAGATGTCGCTCGATCACTGGAACGAAGTGATGGCACTAAATCTGACAAGCACCTTCCTTTTGACAAAAGCGTGCCTAGCGCATCTGAGCCACGGAAGTATCGTCAATATCGCGTCTCAGGCGGGGCGGGACGGGGGAGGCCCGGGTTCGGTTGCCTATGCCGCATCGAAAGGCGCCGTGATGACTTTCACCCGTGGATTGGCAAAGGAACTAGGGCCGAACATCCGCGTAAACGCGCTTTGCCCTGGAATGGTCGATACTGATTTTCACAACATCCACACCAAACCAGAAGTTCGCAAAAACGTGGCCAACGCTTCGCCCCTGAAACGCGAAGGTGTGCCTGAGGATATTGCAAATCTTGTGGTATTCTTGGCTTCAGATCAGTCGTCATTCATGACTGGCACGAACGTTGATATCAACGGCGGAATGCTTTTCTCCTGACGCCCATCACATTTGATCGATATCGGCCTTTAGATTTCGATATCGCTCATTCGCCTATCGGGCCAACCAGCCCCCATCGACACTCAGCACCGTGCCATGAATGTATTTTGATGCAGGGGCTGCCAAGAATACGGCAGTTTCTGCTATGTCTTCCGGTCGGCCCCAGCGGCCTGCTGGAATACGTTCAAGGATGGCTTTGTTACGTATCGGATCCGCCCGCAACGCTTGGGTGTTATTGGTCTCGATGTAGCCTGGTGCGATTGCATTGACATTGATGTTTTTGGCAGCCCACTCATTCGCCAAAAGTTTAGTAATGCCAGCCACCCCGTGTTTGGAAGCCGTGTAAGACGCCACACGGATCCCACCCTGAAACGACAAGAGAGAGGCTATATTCACAATGCGGCCTGCTCCGTTGCGATCCAGCACAGCCTTGGCAAAAGCCTGACTAGTGAAGAAAACGGATTTCAAGTTCACATCCATCACGTCGTCCCAATCGGCTTCGGACAAATCTGTGCTATCCTCGCGTCGGATGACGCCTGCGTTGTTGACTAGGATGTCGACTTTGCGGTGCTTGAAAACGTCACGCGCAGCCATTGGCTCCGAGAAATCGAGCAGCATTTCTTCTGCGCTGCTGATACGTGAAACAGTTTCTGCACAAGACGAGCGGCCGGCGCAGACCACATGCGCCCCGGCAACGCCCATTGCGACTGCGATGGCCTGACCAATTCCGGTATTTGCACCGGTCACGAGCGCGGTTTGCCCCACAAGCGAAAAAGGGTTCATCGCAAGTCTTCCATCTGGATCATGTCCACATCGCGATAGTCTACGTTGTCGCCCGCCATTGCCCAACAAAACACGTAGCTGCTGGTCCCAGCGCCACAATGGATCGACCAGGGAGGAGACAATACACCTTCCTCGTTCTTGATGACCAGATGGCGTGTCTCGTCTGGCTGACCCATGAAATGGAAGACTCTCTGGGAGTCATCCAGATCGAAGTATAAATAGGCCTCCATGCGGCGGTCATGCAGGTGCGCTGGCATTGTGTTCCAAACCGAACCGCCATGGAACTTTGTATACCCCATCACCAACTGGCAAGTCGGCATGACGTCCGGGTGGATAAACTGGAAAATTGTGCGGTCATTCGCGGTTTCAGGCGCGCCCATCTTCAGGCTGACGGCATCCGCCAAGGTCAAAAGGCGGGCTGGGTAGGACGTATGTGCAGGCGTCGAAACAATATAAAAACGCCCCGCTCCCGAAAAGCTGATCGCGCCTGACCCCATGGGTAAATAGAGCATATCGCCCTTGCCAACTGCGTAGTCCTGGCCGCCCGCTGAGACGGTACCCGGTTTGCCGATGTTGAGGATTCCCATTTCTCGGCGATCCAACATGGAGGCAGTACCGCATTCTTTTACCCTATCGAGCACAAGTGTTTCGTTTTCCGGAACTGCGCCACCGACGATCATGCGGTCATAGTGGGAATAGATCAGTCGGATCTCTTTGCTCGCAAACATCCCGTCCGACAGGAAGTTTCGACGCAAATCGTCGGTGTCCATGGCCTTGGCGCTGGTTGGGTCGATCGCGTAGTTGGTTTTGACGGTTAGCAAGATGTAGGTCCTTTCAAAGGAAGTCGTCACGCCGAGGCGTAAAGCAGTCGATCAAGGTGCCAGGTTCAATGCAGATGCAACCGTGAACGACATGAGAGGAAATAACAAAACTGTCTCCGGGTCCGACCAGCATTTCCTTGTCGTCAATGGTGAAACTGAAACGCCCTGATTTGACATAAGTGGCTTGGGTATGGTGGTGGCTGTGTGACTTTCCCACAGCACCTTCTTCAGCGAAATTCACTTCAACGACCATCATGTTAGGATGATCGGCCTGAACCTGACGTGTAATGCCCTGATCGGCTTGCACTATTTGGAAATGCGTCATGATTACCTCTTAGTTTTGTGATTCAAGTCCTCACAAGCGAGTCGCTTTTCTCGTCAAGTCAGACCATGCCGGGATCAGACCGCAGAGGTTAAGACTCTCGCTGTCCTGCGGAGACAAGACTGGTATCCAGCGATGTTTTCAGCGCTGACTGATATGTTAGTATGCCAGTTCCGTCAACTCTGCTTGGACTGCGAGAACATCTGTCGCTCTACCTCAATGTATGGCCTACTGTGATTGCGCATTGATCAGAATTGACTCAAAAACTGAATTGACATACTAGTATACCAATGGGTGATTTGCACTAACTGGTGCGACTCGCTTTATTGTCGGGCGCGGAGCCAAATGTAAAAGGAAACGCGCTGACTCAAAGAGTTTTGACTTTAGAGAAAGAATGATCTGGGAGGATCTAAATGGCACTTCATTTTAACCTAAGCACTACAATCCTGAGCGCCACAATCGCAGGCTGCATGTCATTTGCGGCGAACAGTGCGAGCGCCGTCGAACTGCGCGGATGGAACATCCACGTGGAAGATTATCCGGTCTCTATCGCGATGGAATCCTTCATCGCGGAAGTCGGTGAAAAGACTGGTGGCGAAGTTACTGGCAAAATCTATCACAACGGTGTTCTGGGCAGCCAACCCGATGCGATTGAACAAATCCGACTGGGTGTCATCGACTTTGGCGAATTCAGCCTCGGCCCAATGGGGCAATCTGTTCCAGAAACCAATGTCGTCTCATTGCCTTTCATATTCAAGAGCATTCCACAGATGTACGAACTGATGGACGGCGATGTTGGTGCTGCCATTGGCGAGGGCATGATCAAAAAGGGTATGGTCCCACTGGGTTGGTACGATGCCGGTGCGCGTTCATTTTATAACTCAATACGCCCCATCAATACTCCAGCCGATGTGACTGGACTGAAGGTTCGTGTCATGAGCAACGACCTGTTCGTCGGTATGGTTGAATCTATGGATGGCAACGCAACGCCAATGGCCTTTGCTGAGGTTTATCAGTCAATTAAAACCGGTGTTGTAGACGGCGCAGAAAACAATCCACCTTCTTATGAATCTACCAATCACTATGAAGTGGCCAAATACTACTCGCTGACCGAGCACCTGATCATTCCGGAATGCCTGTGCATGAGTCTCAAAGCGTGGGAAAAGTTGACGCCAGAACAACAGGAGATTGTTGTGGCAGCGGGTCGCAAGAGCGCAAATCTGCAGCGTGAATTGTGGGCAAAACGCGAAGCGGCCAGCATGGAAAAAGTGCAGGCTGGTGGTACCATCGTGAACACGATTGCCGACAAAGCACCGTTTCAATCGGCCATGGCTCCTGTCTACGACCAATTTCTGGCCGCAAGCCCGGATCTTGAAGGACTCGTCAACATGATACGCCAAGCGGATTGATTTGACAGATGATTTGGTGGCTCGCCTTATAGGGAACGGGCCACCAATTTGGTAAGCCATCAAAATTTTTGAACAAAGGGGATCTTGGTGTCAGGGCCTTCTTCTACTGTTGCCAGGATCGAAGCCGCACTGGATGTAATTCGCGCTCTTTGCATCTTTCTTGCCTCCATTGCGCTTGTTGTTCTCATCGCCACCTTTGGGTGGTTAGTATTCGGCCGATACGTGCTGAATGTGACGCCAACTTGGGTCGAGCAACTCGCGCTTGTCCTCGTCTGCTACATTGCCTTTTTAGGCGCGGCGGCGGGCGTGAAAGAGGAAACGCATCTTGGGGTAACGCTGTTTCGTGACATGTTACCTTTTCCCGCGCAAAAGGTGATACTGATCATTATCGATATCATACTCGCGATCTTCGGTACGGTTATGCTTTTCGCCGGCATAACGCTGATGCAATTTGGCTGGGATACTCTTCTTCCCATGCTTAATATTCCCGAGAGTTTTCGCACGCTCGCGATCACATCTTGCGGCGCATTGCTCCTGCTTTTTACAGGAACAAGGGCCATCCTTCGGATCCTGACATTTCAGGCCGAGGCCAATCCTCAAACCGAACAGGACATCCAATAATGGGACTTGCCATACTTTTGTGTGTCTTTGGCGTTGGCGTCGTAATAGGCATGCCTGTGGCATTTGCGATGGGGATCGCTGCAGCGTCAGCTTTCTGGTACGAAGGCTTCCCCATGCTGATCACGTTCCAACGCGCAACCGCAGGCGTGTCGGTGTTTTCGTTGCTTGCCATTCCGTTTTTTGTCTTTGCGGGCGAAATCATGCTGCACGGCGGCATTGCCGTACGCCTCGTCAAGTTAGCGTCTGCATTGGTGGGCCACCTAAAGGGTGGTTTGGCGATGGTGAATATTTTCTCCAGTATGCTTTTTGGTGGAATATCGGGCTCTGCAGTGGCAGATATCTCGGCGCTCGGGTCCCTCCTTATCCCTGTGATGAAAGAACGTGGATACCGCCCGGACTTTGCAGTCAACGTCACTGTGACATCGTCGATCGCTGGCATTGTCATTCCGCCAAGTCACAACATGATCATTTTTGCAGTGGCGGCAGGTGGTGGTATTTCCATTTCCAAGCTGTTTCTAGCGGGAGTTATACCCGGCATCCTGATGTGCTGTAGCCTTGCAGTGGCGGCATATGTTCTGTCGGTTAAACATAAATACCCCGCCGAACCTTTCCCCGGCTGGAACGAGGTTGGACGTAGCGCGGCGGATGCAATTCCCGGTTTTATCACGGCGGTCATCATTGTTGGCGGTACTTTGTCGGGTGTGTTCACTGTGACAGAGTCCGGAGCTTTTGGCGCAATATATGCGCTACTTTTGACCATCTTCTATTACCGTTCACTCAGTTGGGCGTCCTTCGTGCTGGCTGTTACGGGGGCCGTGCGAACTACCGCAATGGTGATGATATTGATCGCCTTCGCCAGTTCATTTGCATATCTGCTCGCCCTGTATCAGGTTCCAACAAAGCTCAGCAACTTGCTGGTTGCCATTTCAGACAATAGGATCGTCATTCTATTGATGATCAATTTGATCCTGCTGGTCCTGGGCATGATCATGGATATGGCTGCGCTTATCCTGATCTGTACTCCCATTTTTCTGCCGATTGCCAAAGGGCTTGGCATGGACCCGACGCAATTTGGGATCATGATGCTGATCAACTTGGGTCTCGGGCTCTGTACGCCGCCAGTCGGCACATGTCTGTTCGTTGGCTGCGCCGTGGGTAGGATCAAAATTGAAGAGGCAATGAAATCGATTTGGCCGTTCTATTTGGCCATTCTGGTCGCATTGTTATTGGTGACCTTTGTCCCGCAGGTCTCGCTTTGGCTGCCATCGCTAATTGGATAGTCAGTGATGGGCGGGCAGGTATTCCCGGTGTTGTAGTGGGCGAAACAACAGCCCGGCACGGGCTACTGCTGACACGACAGGCTGCAACGCGCTGAAGTATTGTCAGAGGAAACAGACCTAAGGCGAGGTGGGAATCAACCTAGGTGTTTGGTCCCGGCATCTGGTGGATCGGATTTAGGATGAATTGATCTGGCTGAGAAGTCTAGATTTTGCTGATGTATTCGTATGTCGTGAGACCGCTGAGTGTCTTGAGGCGACGCGCGCAATTGTAGGCGTTAAAGAAATCGCTGAGATGACTGCGCAGTTGGTCGGGTTTGATGATTTGGGGCTGGTTTCTGTGATAGGTTCCGAACTTGATTTCTCGCGGGATATTTCCCTGCGGGCGCCGGTCGATGGGACTATTTTGCAAGTCATCCAAAAAAGCGAAACAACTCTGCCTGCAGGTCAACCTATTCTGACAATAGGGAGTATTGACAGTGATCTGGAAGTCGTAGCTGATCTTCTGTCGTCGGGTGCCGTGCAGGATACTTCTGGAGATCGAGTGATCGTTACCAACTGGGGCGGTGCCAAGACTCTGCTAGGCAAGGTGAGCCGCATTGATCCATGCGGATTTACAAAACACTCGGCACTGGGCATCGAAGAACAGCCTGTCGAAACAATCATCGATTCTACCCTACCGGGAAATGTATCGGGGAAATTGGCCCACGGGTGTCGGGTGGAAGTGCTCATTGTGACTTGGGAGAATGACGATGCAATTATCGTGCCATCCATCGCTCTATTCCGGCACGATCAAGGTTGGGCTGCGTTTCAAGTAGATGATGGCAAAGCCAAAATGCGCACGGTTCAAGTTGGCGAAAACAACGGCGTAGTAGTTGAATTTCTGGTTGGTCTGGCGTTGGGTGACGCGGTGGTTTTGTTCCCGTCTTCAGCCCTTTCATTTTGAAACGCGCTCTCTATGGCCGGGCCGATTACAAACTCAACCACACCTCCGCTCTCCCCAAAAGACGGCAGCTTAATTCAGCGCAGGGTCATACATTCTGCCGGAAACTGAGACGAGTTCGACGTGGTCTGACAATCACGTGGCTATCCCTGTACGCCCAAAAATATGGAGAAAAGCGATGTCGTCGCTGTAATGAATAGGCGGTTTCGCTTTGGCCCGCCGAAACAGACGTTCGAGACGACTTCCGGCACAAGGATCTCGCCGAGCAGCAGCCCTGACAGGTCATAGCAACTTACACCGCGGCCGGTGCTGGTCCATAAGTTATCCTGTTCATCGAGGCGAAAGCCATCTGAAACGCCGTGTTCGATTTCAGCGAACACACCCTTGTCGATCAGGTCTTGGTTCTGCACTTTGAAAACTCGGATGTGGTGCGGCCCCTGCGGGTCATGCGACAAACCCGTATCCGAGATGTAGAGCCTGGATTCGTCACGCGAGAATGCCAGACCATTAGGTTTGACAAAATCGTTCGCAACAACAATCGGCTCTGCCCCAGCCTCTGCCACGCGATAGACATAACATCCGGCCTGCTCCTGATCGGCAGTTTTGCCTTCGTAATCGCTCAGGATTCCGTATGGCGGATCTGTAAACCAGATCGAATCGTCGGATTTTACAATCACGTCGTTCGGTGAGTTCAGGCGCTTGCCCTCGTGGTAATCTGCAACAACAGTGACCGTGCCATCGTGCTCACGGCGGGTCACACGTCTTGTTAGATGTTCGCAACTGATCAACCTTCCCTGACGATCAATCGTGTGCCCGTTGGAATTGTTGGCGTTGTTGTCAAAAACGCGAACGCCCATCTCGTTAGCCCACTGATAGGTCTTGTTGTTCGGGATATCCGACCACAACAGATAATCGCCCTGAGCAAAGTAGACCGGACCTTCGGTCCACAACATTCCACCGGCATGTTTGGTCAGCTCGGCATTTGGTATTGTCAGTTCATAGAACCGGGTGTCATGTGCGCAGATGTGATCAGACATTTATGTTTCTCATATATTGAATCAGTAAAAGATAACCTGTTCCCAAATGCCGTCACAGCCGACTTCCTCTCCAATGGGTTCGTGTCACTGCAGAACCATCTGCGGGTTCCCGCATTGACCCGTGCGCAGATCAGCAGTCAGTTGACGCATGCTGAACTTGGCGAACGAGCGTTGATCACCTAACGTTGGGCAGGAAATAAAGGCGACCAATGGCTGATCCGACTGAAAATTTCCTTGAACATTACCTCGCGATTTCGCGCGCGGTCGCTGGAGAGCTTGATTACCAGAATGTTCTCAACCGGATCGCCGGTGCGGTTTGCTCGAAACTGCTTGAGTATGACCATTTGGATGTGGCGATTGTTAACCCGGTGGACCGTACCATGCATATGGCATTCGAAACCGGAGTCAGCACCGTTTGGGGCACTAACGGCAAGCAACTGCCAAATGCCCTTTCGCCGATCAGACAGGTATTGCAGGGCGAAAGCGGCAGTATCCTGACTGGTGATGCGTGGGAAGACTCGCGGTTTCATTTCGATGGGGCGTTTGATGCGCCGATATACGAAGCTAATTTGCACAGCCGTATCCACGTGCCGCTTTATGTTCACGGCGAGGTTCTTGGTTCGTTGAATTTTTCACTGCATCGCAAACACGCGTATGACGAAAATGATCTCGTGGTCGCGCAGAATATAGCAGATCTGATTTCGCCTTATGTTTATGCGGTGAATATGGGCGAGCAAGCGCGTGTTTCCGCGTTGGCTGAAGGGGCGGCGCGAGGGCGCGAGCAATCGATTCGCCTCGGAGCGCAAAGACTGACGGAGGCGATGGAAACCGAGCGTCAGCGCCTGGGGATGGAGCTACATGACCAGACATTGGCGGATTTATCGGCAATTTACCGGCGTGTGACGCAACTTGCGACCGAAGCAAATCCAAATCAACAGGAATTGATGCAACTGTCCGACAGCATTTCACGCTGCACCTCCGAATTGCGCGGGATTATCGAGAACGCAAAACCAGGAGTCCTGGAGCTGTTTGGACTTACGCAGGCAATTGAGGCTCAACTTGATCGCGTGACCCAAGGCCTTGACCGTCCAATCCGCGCATTTGTGTCCGATGAAACCAATAATGCATTGGATAATGGCCCGGATCGGATCCGCATAGCTGTGTTTCGTATTGTCCAAGAGGCCGTGACCAACGCGATCAAACACTCGGAGTGTTCGCGTATTTCAGTTGAATTGTGGCGATCCGAAGATCAGATTCTGATTTCGGTCGCTAATGACGGTAACGAACCTTCTGAGGGCTGGCGGCGGTCTTCCGGTGGCGTTGACAATATTCGAATTCGTGCCGCTCTTATTGGCTCCGATGTTGCCTTTCACCGCAACACCAGCGGTCAAGGCAGTCGGACAGTCCTTACCATTCCAGAAAGCGTTTTGATGCCAACGGGTAGTCCGGACCCTGTGCCGGAAGCACCTGTTAATTTCCAACGCACTGCGACACGCTTTAGGAGGTCATGAACGTGAACATTCTAATCGCCGAAGATGACCCGTTTCACCGCACTTTCCTTTCAGCAACTGTACGGGCTTCGCTTCCGGAATGTGAGACCCTTTTTGAGGCAACCAACGGCGAGGAAGCGATGGAAATAATTCACGCCAATCAGGTTGACGGTGTGGTGATGGACCTCCAGATGCCAAAGATGAGCGGTATTTCTGCTGCCTCAACGATCTGGAAGCTGCATCCAGATATGCGCATCCTTTTTTGGTCAAATTTTTCAGACGAGGCTTATGTCCGTGGTATCTCACGCATTGTGCCCAGCGAAGCCGTCTATGGCTATCTTCTCAAAACCGCATCCGAACACCGGCTGGGTCTGGCCGTTATGGGCGTGTTTCGAGAGGATCAATGCATCATCGATCGTGAGATCCGCGGCGTGCAACAGCGTGCTCAGGACATTCACGAAGGTCTGAGCAACACGGAATTTGAAGTGCTCATGGATATAGCTCTGGGCATGACCGACAAATCAATCGCGGCACGCCGGGGAATTTCAACCCGCTCCGTGCAGTCACGCCTCAAGCATCTCTACGAAAAACTGGGAATTGAGCAGGAAGTTATCTCGCTTGAGACGGGCCCCATATTCAATTCCCGGTCCCGTGCTGTGGCAATTGCCCTGGCCCGCGGACTGCTGAATCTTGAGGGCCTGTCGGTGGCCGAAGATAAATTGAAGGAATGGCGGGCCGAGCGGGCGAATTGAAACATTCTGCAAGGTTCCTGCACCTGCGGAAACCCGCAATGCCCCCTGTAGAGACGCGCATCGAATAGGTCGCAACTACGGGTTTCGCTACCCACCCTATTGCCTAGTCTGTGACCTTATTGGGCCAGAGATTGGGCGCAAAATATTAACGTCTGGTTTCGTAGTGGGAGGAAAATATGAAATTTTCGACAATCGGTATGCTCGGCGTAACAGCTGCAGCAATCACGCTTTCGACCGGTTTTTCGGCTCTTGCGGACACGTCCGGAAAGAAGATCGCACTGTCAAACAATTATGCTGGTAACTCTTGGCGACAAGCCATGCTCACGAGTTGGGAGAAAGTGACCAGCGCGGCCGTAGCCGATGGAACGGTTGCGGCTGC
>RCNC010000749.1_pt1 | contig 21151 bp, 23 predicted proteins | sample 2041301 | NCBI WGS metagenome assembly RCNC01 (sample SAMN09708231, study PRJNA481090) | Marine sediment metagenome, whole genome shotgun sequencing project. | biome: marine sediment; feature: ocean; material: sediment; isolation source: Sewage treatment plant 13A marine sediment (STP13A) ...
GAGGCGGCCTGGCCGTCGGCCACCGCCTGGGCGAAGTCGCCGGTGAGGAAGTAGGTGAAGGTGGAGTGGGGGATCAACTGCCCGGTGGCATCGTGCATGGCCGAAGTGGAGGTGTGCTCCTTCATCGGGTGGATCTTCGCGTCCCGGGTGGTGGTGGCCCCATTGGGAATGCCCAGTGCGTACTGGCCGTCGCTGTTCTGTTCCGGCATCTGGCCCAGGGCGTAGACCCGGGACGTTCCGTCATACCAGGCGTAGCTGGGGACCACGAACGAGTCGCGGGTCTCCTCGGGCTTGAATCCGCCCTGGCCGCTGAACAGCCCCGGGGCAAAGTACGGTGTATCCCAGTGCCGGGCCATCTCGGTGGTGCCCAGCTTGGCGAAAACGGGGATGTGGCAGGACTGGCAGGCCACCCGGGCCGTGTGATTGTTCAGCCGCCATTCGTCGTGGGGCTGGGTGGTGTGGCAGTCCCCGGTGGCACAGGTCATCTGCTCGGCGATTTCAGAGGGGCGAATGTCCAGGCCGCGGCCCATCACCCGGTGGTCCTCCCCCAGGTGGCAGTCCTGGCAGGTGAGGTCCATGCCGGCCGGGGACATGTGGATGTCAGCCGCCAGACTGGGGTTGATGGTGCCGGTGCCCAGGTCACCCCGCTTGCCGCAGTCCGAGCCGGCGGCGTAAGCGTGACAGCGGAGACAGGTGGTGCGGGTGGGCATGTGGACGGTCTGCGCCGCTTCAACAATACTGATCCCCATGGCCGCCTCATTGGGCTCGAAGAGGAAGCTGCCGTTGGAATCCTCAATCGGCAGCTGCCAGGAGCGGAACACCCCGTCGTGCCCGGTGGCGCTCACTGTCTCGAAAGGCCCGGCCGGTTTCCTGGCGTAGTCGTCCTGGTGGCACATCAGGCAGTCAATATTGTTCAGCTGGGCGGTGGTGGGCTCGGGCATGGGCGCGCCGCCGTTGCCGGCGTGACAGCCGGAGCAGGCGATCCGCCGCGAGGTTCCCGGGGCGCCGCAGTAGGTGTTGAACCCCAGCACATCCTTGCCCGCCTCCCCCTCGATATTGGTGACGAAGGGCGTGGGGCCGGTCCACTGGTAGTGAGCCGTGGCGTGGAGCTCTGTCGCCTCCTCCTCGTGGCAGGCCACGCAGGTCTCCGGGCCGGTATATTCTGTTATTTCGTCGTGCTCGGGGATTTGTGCCAAAGAAATGACAGGTGAAATCACAATTGTCAATAATATGACAGCCAGGACAAGACTGTTGAACAGAGGATTTCTGTCGCGTCGATTGACACCGGCTGGATTGGGATCCCTCATACTTTACCTCCTTAAAAAGTGGATGTTTCAGGCCTCGATTCGTGTCGATATTTGTTTGCATTGAGCTTCAAGTGCGGGTATCAATAGAGCAACAATCATGCCATTGTGGATAATGTTTGTTTAAATAGTAGATATTATAGGGTTTGGTGCGATTCAAGCTGGTCGGCTGGTGGATACATTCGCGTAATAGTGTTTCACCTGAAACGCCAATTCCGTAATTTGGCATTACATGCTTGAACAAATGAAACACTTGAAACATCGGGAAACAAGGTGAACTGACGGAGCTACTATCTGCCCGATGAGCTACAACCACTCGTGGTTGTTGGTGTACTTGGTGATCAGCACACCGCGCAGGGAACGATACATCTCCATAGCCTGTTCCATCCGGTCAGCGGCGAGCGTGGTCAGGAACTTCCGAGCCTTTTCGGGTGACGTGCGGTGCCAGGTTATGTCGAGCAGGGTTGGGACCATCACCGCGGGAAAATATTGTTCTTGACTTTATAACAAAAATTGTTATATTCAGTATTATCATGACTGGAGAATATTTAAAACAGTGCAGATGCCAATCAGAGTGGACGCAGGCTCGCCTGGCGGTCAGGCTCGGTGTGACACAGGCATACGTCTCCTTCATGGAAAGCGGAGAGCGTCCTGTTCCGGATCGTGTCGCCCGTGCCGTGACCCGTCTTATGCAACTCCCGGCCACAGCTCTTCCCCTGCCGGCCCAGTCCGTTCTGAACAAACCGGTCAACGAACGTTGGGTCGCAGAGGCTCTGGCCCGGGCGGGATATCCGGGTTTCGCGTATATGAAGAAACCGGGAGTGCAGCGGAATCCGGTCGAACTCCTGCTGAGAGCCCTTGCTCTGGACGACCTGGACCCTCGTCTCGCAGAGGCACTTTCCTGGCTCCTTCTCCAGTTCGATGAGTTTGACTTGACGACACTGGTCGATGAAGCAAAGCTGAGGGGGCTTCAGAACCGCCTGGGGTTCACGGTCTCTCTGGCCCTCCAGGTGGCTGACCATAACTCGGCATACCACCATCGCGCCAAACAACTACTTCAACTCGAGAAAATGGTGGAGCCATTCCGTCTCGCACGAGAGGATACATATGGCCGAAGGGAAGCGAGTGAGCGTATGCGTAAATGGTTGCGGGAAAACCGGTCCCAGGAAGCGATACATTGGAACCTCCTGACAGATTTGAAAATGGAGCATCTTCCCTATGCCGGGTAGAATCCAGGAGCCCTGGCTGGGCTTCCTGCATGACGTTGACCAGGCGATGAGCCAGGATGTAGAGATCCACTGTCTTGGCGGCTTCGTACTGCATGTCCTTTGGGAGCTTCCACGTCCCACGGGTGATGTCGATTGCATTGAGATCACGCCTTCGGATGCGGCCCGTGAGTTGTTGTCGGTCGCGGGCGAGGCAAGCAACCTGGCCAGGAGACACAACCTGCAGTTTCATCAGGTGACGGTCGCCCAGTACCCTGAAGGGTATGCATCACGACTTGTCGATATATCGCCTGAAGGCTTCCAGCACCTTTGTCTGAAGGCTCTTGAGGTTCACGATCTCGTGCTCGCAAAGCTCTCCCGGAACAGTCCGCGGGATCGAGCAGATGTTGAATTTTTAATCAGAAAGGGAGCCCTCAGCAGACAGGTTCTGGAAGAACGATTCGCTACTGAACTACGCCCCTACCTGCTCAATGAAGAACGCGAAACACTGAGTATGAGGCTTTGGATCGAGGAGTTCTTTTAGGGGCGCGCATAGCCCGCCCCTCACAACCACTCGTGGTTGTTGGTGTACTTGGTGATCAGCACACCGCGCAGGAAACGATACATCTCCATCACCTGTTCCATGCGGTGGGTGGCCAGCTCGGTGAGGAACTTTCGAGCCTGATCGGGTGACGTGCGGTAGAGCTCCAGGGCTTCCTCTTCCAGCTGGGGCTGGCTGTTGAAGAATTCGGCCTCCAGCGGATCCCGTACCGCCCGCAGATCCTCCATCCCCTTCTGGAACCTGAGGTAGAGCAGGTTGTCGATGAAGTCGATCAACCAGCGGGCCGACCCTTCGCTGTACTGCTCCGGGTCGTAGGCCTGGAACCCGGGGTGGATGCTCTGCACACCGGCGTGGATCGGCACGTAGGTGCTCATGTACTGATTGTCGAGATAGAGCCAGTAAACCCCGCCGATGTCGTTGGGCAGCCACCCGCGGCACTGGGCCACCATGCCGTAGCCGCCCTTGGAGACGTTGCGGTGCCAGGTGATGTCCAGCAGCTCACGCATGTGCGAGGTGGGGAATGGTGTGGTGAGCGGGCTCTTCACCAGGTTCCCCTCCTTGTCCGGCACCAGCCAGTCGGTATCGGCGGTCATGTCGTAGATCGTGCCCTCGAAGGTCGAGCGCTGGAAAGCGATCACGTCCTGCACCGAGAGCAGCACTTCGGGCTGGGCCGAGAAGGGGTAGAAGGAGAGCGGCTCCTGGGGGTGATGGTAGGCATCGTATCCGGTGAACGGTTTGGCCAGCGACTTGTCGGGATATTTTCTCAGGGAGGGGGCAATGGTGGAGTAGAAGAGCCAGAGCCGGCCGATGGCGCTTTCACCGCTGACCGTGGGCGCATAGGTGTCCTGCCAGATGAAGGGCCTGTTGCCCTTCGGGTCATACCAGCCGCGGTCCACAGCGAACTGCATGTGGTTGCCCGAGGCCATGAACCAGTCGGGCTGGGCGAGATCGATTTCCTTGATGATGCTCCAGTTGGGCACTACCGCGGCATGGTTGTCCGGAACCCGCTGGGCGGCCCAGATGGCGCCGGGCTTGCCGCTGTCAGGAGTCCACTCTTTGCCCACGCTGAAAACCTCAAAGACCCAGGCTTCCTGCGGGTCAGCGATGCAGAGCGCTTCCGGGTTGGGGCCCGAGGACGGCAGGAAGCCATAGCGGTCCATCAGCGATCCGATCAGGGTGATGGCTTCCCGGGCCGTTTTACAGCGCTGCATGGCAAAGGCCTGGGCCTGCTCGATGGTCATGATCTGTTTCGGGGTGTACTCCTCCGTCCGCTCCACCGCCAGCTCTTCCCGCTGGCTCATGGTGCTCTCGGCAATGGCCAGCTGGTGCTCGTTCATGTGGGAGTATGCCGAGTGAAAGTAGCGGTAGGTCTGCTCCGCCTGGGGGATGTGGCCGATCACTTCGCCGTATTGTTTGAAGGGTACCGTGGCATCCAGGATGCCGAAGAAGACCGGAGCCATGGCCCCCTTCTCATGGGTCATGGCCGGAACCACATGCACGCGGCAGTCCGGAGCGCAGCCGGTGTGGGAGGTGATCACGCTGCCGTCCACGGTGGCCTCGCGGCCGATGATGATGTTGGTGCAGCTGAAGCCGTCGGCTGTGCCGAGGACGCCGGCCAGCAGGACGGCCAGGAAAAGCAGTGCGGGTCGTGCGGGTCTCATGCCGGAATCCTCCCTGATGTTCGCTACCTGATGAAGAACCCTTCGCCAAGGGGGTCGTCGGGGTTGATGCAGAACCGGCTCTGGCCGGTGATATACGTGCTGCCGGTCACTTCGGGGACCACCGCGGGAAAGCCGCCGAAGTTGAGGGTCTCGGTGACCTGAACCTCGAAGGTGGTGCCGAGGATGCTTTCAATGGTGATGGTTCGGCCCGGTTCCAGGGTGCCGTCCAAGTGGTGGATCGCCGCCCGGGCGCTGACCCCGGTGCCGGTGGGCGAACGGTCGAGCTCGCCGTCGGCAAAGATACAGACATTGCGGCTGTGGTGGGCCGGGTCTGTTGGCGGGCCGGTGAAGATCACGCCGTAGAGGAAGCCGAGATCAGGTTCCTCGGGGTGGCGGATCTCCTCCGCCGCGGCCACCGCCGCCTTTATCCGGCGGCCGGTGTCGATGAGCCGGGCGGCATTGCTTGATTCCAGACCGAGGCCCAGGGGGCCGGCAGCCACAAAAGCGTAATACGCTCCGCCAAAGGCCACCTGGTATTCGATGGTGCCCAGGCCGGGCACATCCACCGAACGGTTTGTGAAGTGGACGTAGGACGGAACGTTGGTGAATGAGACCGAGTCGATCCGCCCGTCCCGGCGGTGCGCTGTTGCCCTGATCCGGCCGGCCGGTGAGTCGATGCGCAGCACCGGGTTGTCCCCGTCCTTCTCGATCATTCCGGTGTCCAGGGCCACGGTGGTCAGGGCGATGATGCCGTGGCCGCACATGGAACTGAACCCCTCGTTGTGCAGGAAGAGGACGCCGAGGTCGCCGTCATCGGTCACCGGTTCCACGGGCAGGGCGCCATACATGTCGGCGTGGCCCCGCGGCTCCCACATCAGGGCCCGGCGCAGGTGATCGAGGTTCTCCTGGAAGTAACGGCGCTTGGCCAGGATGGTGTCGCCGGGAAGGGATGGGATGCCGCCGGTGATGACACGCAGCGGCTCACCCGCCGTGTGGGCCTCGATGGCGGTGATCTGTGGCCAGTGATCCGGCGGATTCCAGTCGGGGTTGTTCATGCTTCACTGAAAATCGGTGACAGTCCCCAATTTTCTACCAGTTCTCACCCAGCAGCTCGAAGTGAGCCTTGGGGTGGATACAGGCCGGGCAGAGTTCCGGCGCTTCCGGCCCCTCGTGCAGATAGCCGCAGTTGATACAGCGCCAGGTTTTGGGTTCATCCCGTTTGAACACGGTGCCCGCTTCGATGTTGGCCGTCAGGTCGTTGTAGCGTTTCTCGTGCTGCTTTTCGGCCACCGAAATGGCGTCAAATGCCGCGGCCACGTCGTTGAATCCCTCTTTCCGGGCCACCCGGGCGATCTCGGGGTACATGTCGATCCACTCGTGGTGCTCACCGGCGGCTGCCGCCTTGAGGTTTTCCAGGGTCGTGCCGATGACACCGGCGGGGAAGGCGGCGGTGATTTCCACATCGCCCCCCTCGAGGAACTTGAACATCCGTTTGGCGTGCTCCCGCTCCTGGTTGGCTGTTTCCTCAAAGATCTCAGCGATCTGGCGGTAACCTTCCTTGCGCGCCGCACCAGCGTAGTAGGTGTAGCGATTCCTGGCCTGGGACTCGCCGGCAAAGGCGGTGAGCAGGTTCTTTTCCGTCTGTGTTCCCTTGATGCTCATGATCTTCTGGCCTCCTGTTTTACCTATCCCACCGGTGAGAACTGGTCCACCTCCGCCCCGCAGATGGGGCAGAGCCAGCCTTCGGGGATATCAGCAAAGGCCGTCCCCGGGGCCACACCGGTATCCTCGTCACCCGTTTCCGGATTATAGACGTAGTTGCAGATCTCACAAACGTGGCTTTGCATCAGGAAACCTCCTTCGTGGCGCCGGTGACTTCCAGGGCCCGTTGGGCGAGCAAGGCCCCGGCCTGGCGGCACTCTTCCAGCTTGTCAGCGTCGGGCACATACTGCGAGACCAGCGGTTCACGCAGCAGGTCGAACTTCATCGATTCCAGGTAGCGCTCCACGTCCTTGATCCCGGCCTTGGTCCAGCCGTAGGAGCCGAAGGCGAACCCGGCCTTCTTCAACGGCTTGAGCCCCTTGAGGTAGGTCAGCACTGCGGCGGCCTGGGGCATCAGCGTGGCGTTGAGCGTCGAGGAACCAAAGGCGATGGCCGCGGCGTCGAGAGTCTCGGTGGCCAGGGTGGTGATGTTGCTGGAGCGGATGTGAAACAGCTTGGCCTCCACCCCGGAGACAGCGGCCCCGTCGAGGATGGCGTGGGCCATCTTCTCGGTGCTTTTCCACATCGAATCGTAGATCACCAACACCTTCGGCTCGGGCTTGTGCATGGCCCAGTTGTGGTAGGCCTCGATGATGGTTGGGACCTTGCCGCGCCAGATCACCCCGTGGCTGGGGGCGATGATCTCCGGATCCAGCGTGGCCAGCTTGTTCAGGTTTCTGGTCACCATGGGGCCGTAGAGCATCAGGATGTTGGCGAAGTAGGTCTTGGCCTCCTGCATGATCACGTCGAACGGCTCCTCCTCCTCGAAACGGCCGGCCGAGGCGAAGTGCTGGCCGAAAATGTCCATGGAAAAGAGCAGTTTCTCCTCGGGCACGAAGGTCACCATCGACTCCGGCCAATGGGCCATGGGTGTGTCGTGGAATTCCAGGGTGCGGGAACCCAGGGAGATGGATTCGCCGTCCGCCACCACCCGCCACTTCCAGTCGCTGGTGTCGTGATGCTGGCTGAGGGCGGCCTTGCCCTTGGCGTTACAGACCACCTCAGCCCTGGGGCAGGCTTTGACCAGTGCCGGGAAAGCGCCGGCGTGGTCCGGTTCGGCGTGGTTGCAGACGATGTAATCGATATCGGCCGGGTCGGCCAGGGCCGAGATGTTGGCCAGCAGCTTGTCGGCGAATGATTCCTTGGTTGTGTCGATCAGGGCGATTTTTTCATCGCGGACGAGGTAGGCGTTGTAGGTGGTTCCGTGCGACGTTTCGTACCCGTGAAAATCTCTCACGGTCCAGTCGACGTAACCCACCCAGTGGATGTTTTCCAGAAGACGGTTGTTCATCGGCGGTGGGCGTCTCGCTTCCAGGGGCGCACAGCAAAGACGGCCCTGACCGCGGTCGGCCGGTCCCCGGGAAGCGGGCGATCATATGCCCAGTTCCCCGGGCCGGTCGGCTCAGACGGCCGGCGGCCGCCGCTGGCAGCCGGGAGGGGTCAGTTTTCCATCAGGATGTTTTCGTCGTACTCGATCTCGAAGCGCAGCTTGTGCTTGGCTTCCTCGTTGGCCAGCGAAAGCATCAGGTCCTTGACGTTCTGGTCGTCGGCAGCGTCGGCGAGGTCGTTATACAGCTTGAAGGCGGCCTTTTCCTTTTTCATGGCCACGATCAGCGCCTGCTGGTAGTCGGTGCCCTCTCCGGGCTCCACTTCCACCAGGTAGTCGGCGATCTTGAGGTCCATGATCTTTTCTTTGGGAATCTTGAACTCGCCGCCGGCCCGGACCCGCAGCAGCTTGGCCTTGTGTCCGTCCTCCTCGCGGGCGAAGCCCTCGAAGATGGTGCGGATCTGTGCGCTGTTGCTCTTGGTCACCAGCTCGCGGTAGAAGGCGGCCGCCTCCTCCTCGTTTTTGATGGCGAAGTCAAAGATCTCGTCCACGGAATTCCAGTCACTCATGTTCGACTCCTGTTCCGGAATGGGTTAATAAAAATAGAACATTTCAACTCAAACAGTACCGCGCGATCCGGCCGGTGGGCCGAACCGCGCGAGTTGTTTCCGGTTCACGAACAGGGCCGCCTGGGGTGTTACGCCCCGCCGGTCAGCTCGGGCGGCAGGGCCACGGTCCGTCCGGCCAGTTCCTTGTCCACCATGAACAGACCGCCCTTGTTGTCGCCCACCAGCTTCAGCTGCTGTACGATGGCGTCGGCCGAGGCTTCCTCTTCCACCTGTTCGGCCACGAACCACTGCAGGAAGTTGGCGGTGGCGTGGTCGCTCTCTTTCAGCGCCGCGTCGAGCAGTTTGTTGATCCGGCCGGTGATGTGGATTTCGTGCTCATAGGCCGCCTCGAAGGCGTCCAACGGCGACTTCCACTCGGTCTGCGGGCCCTCGATGGCCTCCAGCTTCACCGTGCCACGGCGCTCATTGACGTAGCTCACGAACTTCTGCACGTGGATCATCTCTTCAATCGTCTGTTTGCGCATCCAGTGAGCAGCACCGGGGAGACTGATCGACTCGAAATAGTTGGACATCGAATAGTAGAGATAGGCCGAGAAGAGCTCGGCGTTAATCTGCGAATTGATTTTCTTTTCCACTGTTTCATTCAGCATCGATTTTTCCTCTAGCTTTTCCAGAAGCCGTGGAGATTGCAGTAGGCGCGGGCCGTCACGCTGTCGGCTTCCAGCGCAATGAACGTTTCCGGCGCCTCTCCGGGGTTGAGAAACTGGCGATACACGGCATTGCCGGCCAGCACTTCGATCCACTCGATGTTGTGGTCGTCGGCCATCGGGTGGGCCACGTCGCCCACGGTCACCTTGAAGCCGCCGTCGGCCCTGGTCACCACCGGCACGTGCTTTTCCACTGCGGCGTCCACGGTGTTCTCCTCCAGCAGGACCATCGGTTTCCCGCAGCAGAACAGCTTGGGCCCGCCGCCATGGAGAACGTCGGCGATATTACCACAATGCTCGCACCTGAATACCTGGTTTCTCTCGATTTTCATCTCTCTCCGTCCTTACTAAACCGGTAAAATCGTCAATTCCTGCGCCGCGGCCCGGCCATGTCGCCCGGCCGCGGCGTTTCATATCCTCACGCTCAGGCGTTTTTCGACAGATACTCGGCCACGCCCTCGGCGGTGGGCTTCATCGCCTCGTCGCCCGCGACCCAGTTGGCCGGGCAAACTTCGCCGTGTTCCTCGGTGAACTGCAGCGCGTCGAGCATCCGCAGCGCTTCGTCCACGTTGCGGCCCAGGGGCAGGTCGTTGATCACGGAGTGGCGGACGACGCCTTCCTTGTCGATCAGGAACAGGCCCCGCAGGGCGATGGCATCGTTAAACAGCACGCCGAAATCACGGGAGATCTGCTTGGTCAGGTCGGCCACCAGCGGGAATTTTATCTGCCCGATGCCGCCCTGATCAACCGGGGTGTTTTTCCAGGCCCAGTGGGAGAAATGGGAGTCGACGGAGACGCCCACCACTTCGCAGTTCTTGGCCTGGAACTTCTCGTAGGCCTTGTCAAAGGCGATGATCTCGGAGGGGCAGACAAAGGTGAAGTCGAGGGGGTAGAAGAAAACCACGGCATACTTGCCGCGGAGGTCGCTCAGCTTGTATTCCTCGTTGAAACTGTTATCGCCCATCACGGCGGTGGCGGTGAAATCGGGGGCTTCCTTGGTTACCAGTGTAGACATTGTCAATCCCTTTCTTGAGTGTTGGTTACTGATACTTCATCATTTTCATCCGACCATTTGCCGGCGGTTTTGTGTTTTTGACATTCCTCTTCGGTGACCGCACGGAGGCGGTAGGCCATGTCGCGGAGGATCCCGTACAGAATGCCGCAGGAGTCATCGTTGCGGTCCCGGTCTCCCTCGTCGGCAGTGGCCAGCATTTCCCTGGTCAGCCGGAGCACCTTGTTCAGGTTCTCGTTGTATGTCTCAGCCATTCGTTCCTGCCTCCAGAGTCGGTCTGCTTGAGTGAGCGTCACAGGACGGGACTGCATACCGTGTGCCACCTTGCGGGCCTATTTTCAAGTCAAAGAATCGAAATGTTTTATGCTGATTATCGGTGAAGGGTGGGGTCGCTGGGCAGCGTGCGGGGTGTCTCAGTGAGTCGCTTGCATGTCTCGGTGAAATGAGCGAGACATTGGTGAGACATAGGAGTGAAAAATGCCCCTGCCCCCGGTGCCAGACCGGGAACAGAGGCATGTTTGGAGCCGTTGGCCGTGTGATCAGTTTTCCCGCTGGATCGGCGCGGTGGCCGTTGTCCGCTTGGCCGCCAGTCCGGCCAGCAGGCGCAGCCGGGCATTGCGGAAGTAGAACTCCCGGGCCTGCTGGTCGAGGGCCGGCAGTTCGTAGACCGCCTTGAGGAAAGCATCGTTGTCGTCGCTATTGCTGATCGTCGGTTCCAGGCTGTGGAAGTTGTCGATCACCTCGCGGTAGATACGGCTGTTCGGCGTTCCCTCCTGCGCACCGACATAGATCTGCTGCAGGAGAAAACCCTTCTCCAGCCGGGAGCAGTCGTCGAGGTGCTTGTGCAGGTAGCCGATGAGTTTTTTCGGGTTGCGCTTGAACCGTTCGCGGTAGCTTTCCACCCGGAACACCCGGTTGGCAAAGGAGGAGACCTTCTTCTCCAGCTTGGCGCGCCGCTCGAGGATTTTCGTCCGCAGGTTTGAGCCCGGCATCAGCCAGCCCGCGTCAACCATCTTCTGTTCAGGGGCCAGACCTTCATCGAGGATGAAGACCAGCCGGAAGAGCATCTCTTCCTCGAAGGTCCGTTCCGGTGCGATGGCCGCGGCCGCCTCGGCTTGCTGTTCGGCCTTGAAGGCCTTGCGCAGGTCCGCGAGAGGCAGGTCCAGTTCGTGATCCTGCACCAGGTGCTTGAAGACCTCCTTCACCTTGCCCTCGTACTCGTCCTTGTTCAGGCGGGTGACACTGCTGATCGGCACCCCGTTCTTCCGCTGGATCCCGTCATATTGGAAGAGCTTCATCTTGCGGAAGGTGCGCATGGTGGTCAGCCGCTTGAGAAACCGCTCGCTCTCGATCTTGCGCTTGAAGATCCGGTTCAGTTCGCCCCGGATGTATTCGGCGTTGAGGTCCTTGAGCAGGCTGGTCAGCCGGTTGCGGTTGAACAGGTAGTAGTGGGTCCCGTTGAGGTAGCGGACGAACTCGGACTGCAGCGCCTTCTTGAAGGCCCGGGAGTGCGAGCTGACCCGGAAGAGGTGGACGTTCTTATCGGTCTGCACGCAGGCCTGGACATAGGTCTTGAGCATCTTGTCCACCGAGGTGAGCCTCGGGTTGTCGGCGATCTTCTGGGCCAGGTCCTGGCTGAAGCCGGCGTGGAGCAGGCGCTCGAGGTTCTTTTTCTTGGCCGGGGTCATTCCGCCGGCGCGGCGCAGGATCGAAGTGCGGGCGGCGACGATGCTTTTGCGTGCCCGGCCGATGTCCCGCGGCACCAGTGAGACGCCGGTCTTCTTCGCGTATTCGTGCAGGTCTTTCAGCTCTTCGTAGGAGATGGTCTCCCGATCGAGGTAGTACTCGATCATCTTTTCCGGGAAGCTGTTGGCCTCGAAGATTTCGGTCTTCTGCCGCCGGACCTTCTCCTGGGTCTTGCGGCCCCGGGTGCTGTTCAGGTTTTTCAGCACACTGGAGAGCGCCCGGTGGTAGTAGCTCTGCATGAAGTAGTAGTTGTTGTCCAGCACGGCGTTGATCAGCTTCTCGAACTTCGGGGTCAGGGGCACGTCCTTGCCCGCCGGGCCCAGCTGCAGGGTCCCCTTGCGCAGCGCATCGTTGAGGAAGCGGTGGTGGTTGTCCAGCAGCGCCTGGTCCAGCAGCTCTTCGAACTTGCGGGCCACCCGGCGCAACCGGTCGGGGGTGCAGCAGCGGGAAGTCCCCTCGGCGGTGACGATCCGCTGGCCCACCTCGCGGGAAACCTCGAGCAGCATGTCCCGCTGCTTGAGGTCGGTGATCATGTTGGGCAGAGCGGCGTTGATCTTGATGTAGTAGTTGGTTTTCAGATGATTGAGTATTTTCCTGCTGTCCTGGGGCAGGGAGCAGCAGCATTCACGGAGAATCAGCTCCACCTGCAGGGCGAGTTTCTGTTCCACGCTGACCAGGGGAGCCTTGGAGGCCGTGGCCACGGTTTTTGACGCGTCCTTTTTTGCCCTGGGAGCTTTCCTGGTGCTCTTTTGGGTGGATTTTCTCGTGCTTTTCTTCGTCCGTGCGGCTGTGGTTGATTTCATTTTGTTACCCTCGTCCCGGAAGCATGTAATGTGGGCCGACCAGGTGTTAGCTTGGTCTAACTGGCTGTTATCGCCCTGCGGCCCAAAGTGTTGAGAATCTGCATCTCATTGATATGAAGTTTCTTACGTCAAAGGTCTATGGAAACGATCATCATTGATATAGGGAATATAATCCCGTATCTATAGTATGTCAATAGGAAAAGCTAATTAATTTTACCTGAACAGGGGCAGGGTGGGGCGCAGAGGGGGTGCGGGGTGGGTGATTTTTGCGCTCGTATCACCGGGGGGCGAGAGGAGGAAAAGAGGAAGATGGGGACAGCTACCTGTTGCATCAAACCATTGATTCACAAGGGATTACTGTAACAGGTAGCTGTCCCCATCTTCAGTTCTGCGCAGGTTTAGCCTGACGTAACTTTCACCCGGATTTGATTGCGGTTCATCCGGGGGATGTTGTTCCGGCCACGCAGTCCCCGATCGCCGCCAAGCTGACCGTCTGGAACCTTGTTCCTGGATCCGACGGCTTCGAATTCGTAGTGGCTGTCGTGGTTGCCAATGCCGCCGGCCTGAATCCAGGCCATTCGGCTCTTGCGCTTCCGTGCTCACTGACTATGATTCAGGTTGGCAGCGGTATCACGCCGTCGGCGATATGGAGGATACACGCCCTTGATTTCAGAAAAGCTCAAACCTTTCGGGACCACCATTTTCAGCGAAATGACCGCTCTGGCCCAGCAGCATGGGGCGATCAACCTGTCCCAGGGATTCCCCGATTTTGAAGGTCCATCCGAGGTGCTGGATGCAGCGGTGGCGGCACTGCGCTCAGGGGACAACCAGTATGCGCGGTCCATGGGGCACCCAAAGCTGGTGGAGGCCATTGCCCGGCACCAGGCGCGGCACTATGGGCTGAAGCTGGATCCATATTCAGAGGTCTCCGTTTTCAGCGGGGCCACGGAGGGGATTGCATCATCCCTGCTGGGCCTGCTCAATCCGGGGGATGAGGTGATTCTGTTCGAGCCCTTCTACGACAGCTATCCCGCCTGTGTGGCCCTGGCCGGGGCGACGCCCCGCTACTGCACGTTGCGGTTCCCCGACTTCGCCCTCGACGTGGATGAGTTGGCCTTTCTGTTCACTGATCGGACGCGGCTGCTGCTTCTGAACACACCGCACAACCCCACGGGCAAGGTGTTCAACGAGAACGAGCTGGCCGCCATCGCCGGGCTGTGTATGAAGCATGACGTGATCGTGCTCACCGACGAGGTGTACGAGCACCTGGTCTTCGACGGGGCGAGACACGTGCCCATGGCCACCTTACCCGGTATGAAGGAGCGCACCCTCTCCCTCTCCAGCGCGGGCAAGACTTTCTCCTTCACCGGCTGGAAAGTGGGCTGGGCCACGGGGCCGGCGAACCTGGTGGCGGCGGCGCAGGCCGCACACCAGTTCGTCACCTTTTCCACGGCCACACCGATGCAGCTGGCGGTGGCCCATGCGCTGGAAAACCTGGGGGAGTCCTATTACAAGGAGTTCATTACGGAGTACGGCGAAAAGCGGCAGTTCCTGCTGGCGGCGCTGGAGGAGGCGGGGCTGACACCGGCGCCGCCCCAGGGCACGTACTTCGTGCTGGCTGACTTCAGCGGGATTCACGGGGGGGATGACCGCGCCTTTGTGCGCTCCCTCATCGAGAACCAGGGGGTGGCGGCCATTCCACCCAGCGTCTTCTACAGGGCCCATCCGGAGGAAGGGCAAAAGCTGGTGCGCTTCGCCTTCTGCAAGCGTATGGAAACCCTGAAGGCCGCAGCGGAGCGGTTGGGGGGAAGGTCCTGAAGGCGGACGGCAGGCAAACGGCTACAACAGTGTTTTCAGCGGACGAACAGACCGTATCTTTTCGAAGTCATCGTCATCGTGGAGCAGGATTCCATCTTCTTCCAGCACGAGCTGGGCGATGAAGCAGTCCACCGCACTTCTCACGGTAATCCCCTTGCGGCGGCAGTCATAGTAAATTCGGGCGGCTTCGATGTGTGACGACAGTGGATCACGTGAGGCCAGGATACGCTGACTCTGCAGATGTTCAAGGAGCAGTTCCCACTCGCGCTGATCTTTCGCTCCCTGGAGCAATTCCTGGCAGCAGAATGCCGGGATCGCATAGGGCATGTCCTCGATCTCCAGACGGCGGAATGCATCCGCGGCGGCACTTTTCCTGCCCTTCAGGAAGTCCACCAGGACAGACGTGTCGACGACGATCAAGAGCGCTCCTCCCTCAGCTTCTTGTAATCGTAATCAGCGACAAACTCGACCTTGCCGGCGATGCTGAGCAAACTGATTCGCCGTTTGGTCGTCACCAGCAGCTTCAGGGCTTCGTGTACCAGCTCCCGCTTTGTCCTGATACCGGTGAGGCGTTTGGCTTCCTCCACCAGGTCGTCATCCAGCACGATATTGGTCCGCATCACACACCTCCTACACATAAATATACACCTTAGTGTGTGTATCGTCGAGGGAAATTGAAGCCCAAACGTAAGGACGTGTTTTAACCTGCGAACACGGCAGCGACAAGGTTCGTTTCCATCAGTTGGTCAATCCTCGGTTGAATGCTGCCGAATCATTGATAGGTGCAAGCCCGCTGCCAGCCTCCATTGGCCCAGTACTACGCTATCCCTTGCATGTTCAGCCAGCCGCCTGCCGTGAAGTATCTTTTGGTGGCACGGAGATTGTAATGTGTAGATCTCCGCCGGCAGACAAGCCAACGTCATATTATTTATTATTGACATATGATCTCATTCATCATATATATTTATCAATATTGATGATGGAGGTTGTGATGAGGACAACAATAAACGTCGAGGACGATATCCTTGAGGACTTGATGCGATTCACTGACGCAAAGACCAGGACGGACGCCGTGAACCGGGCAATCGCAGACTGGGTGCGCTCGAAGCGGATTCACCGGTTCCGCGCCATGCGGGGGAAGATCGCCTGGGAGGGCGACCTGGGCGAAATGCGCAACCGGGAAATCACGGAAAGCGAGCAGACGCATGGCTGATGTGCTCGTCGACACCCCGGTCTGGATCGATTTCTTCCGTCACGAGGACGGGCGCTGCGGAGACCTGCTGGACAGCCTGCTCGAGGAGGACCGGGTGGTATTGTGCGGCGTCGTCGAGATGGAGATCTTCCAGGGATTGCGCGAGAGTGAGCAGGAAGAGATCCGGTCTGTATTCCAGTTGATCCCTTACATTGATATCACGCGTGATGACTACATTGCGGCAGGGAAACTCTGGCAGGTGCTTCGCCTGTCAGGGCAAACAATCCCATCCACCGACTGCCTGATCGCCGAACTCTGCCTCCGCCGTGACCTCGCGCTCTTTACACTGGATGCGCACTTCGACAGCATCGAGGAGTTGAAGCGAGTTGAATGATACGCAACCCGCCCCTCCCCGGGGCCTCCGGCTCGCGGGCGGTTATAAGCGTCCCGCAGCCACTGTGGTCCCATGGGTCAGACCCGGATAGGCTTCCAGCGAAAGCATCAGGCTCACCGTGGACCCGTCCCAGGTGAACACCTTGATTTCGGTATCGGCCTCGGGGGCCGGGCCGCGGCCAACCACCAGCTCGTCGCGGCCGTCGAGGTTCAGGTCGGCAGCGGCAAAGACAGTGGCCCCGAATCGAAGGGGTTCGGTATCCCAGGCAAAGAAACTGAGGCCGGGCAGCGGAGTGACTGCGCTGCCGTCATAGTTCCAGCCCCGCACATGAGGGCCGAAAATTGCGCCGGGACCGGCACCGGTGACGATCTCGTCGATGCCGTCGCCGTCCACGTCGCCGACGCTGACATTCACTCCATATTTATTCGTTCCGTAGGCCAGGAAACTGACTCCGGGGATAGCCGCGGCACCGCCGCCATCCACGTTCCACCCGCGGACATGGGGCCCGTACACGGCGCCGGGACCGGCGCCGGTGATGATCTCGTCGTAGCCATCGCCGTCGATATCGCCGGCAGCCACGTTGACGCCCCACTTCGGTGTGCCGTAGGCGAAGTAGCTGACCCCCGGTAACGGCGTGACACCCGCAGCGCCGTTGTATCTCCAGCCGCGGACGTGCGGGCCGAACACCGCGCCCGGCCCAGCTCCGGTGATGATTTCATCCTGCCCGTCGCCGTCCAGGTCACCGGCGACTACATTTACCCCGAACTTGTTAGTGCCATAGGCCAGGAAATTGAGGCCAGGCAGCGGTGTGCCGTCCACCTCGAACCCCCTCACATGCGGGCCGTAGATATCGCCCGGCCCCGCACCGGTGAGGATCTGGTCCGAACCATCGCCGTCCGGGTCCCCGCTGGAAACGTTGACGCCGTAACCCTGGGCGCCATAGGCGGCAAATTCAAACAAACGTTCCCCATTCTGAACCGGGGGCCAGACTCTCACCAGCGGGTCATTGTCTGGCCCCGGTCCGGGACCGGTGGCCAGGAACGACACGAAAGTCCTGTTGATCATCACTGAAATGGTGTCGTCGGCAAGGTTGGTCACCACCAGGTCAGGAACTCCATCACCATTCAGGTCGCCGGCGGCAATCGAATAGGGACGGTCACCGACCTCGAAGTTCAGTGTATTCTGAAACGTGCCGTCCCCTAAACCCAGCAGCACGGATACCGAGTCACTCTCCTCGTTCGCCGAGGCCAGGTCCAGATTGCCGTCTCCATCAAAGTCGGCCATTGCCAGAAAGAAGGGTTTCCAGCCGGCCTCGTTGGTCCAACGCTCCTCGTATGTGCCGTCCCCGCTCCCCGGCAGGAAAGAGACCTCATCGGTGCCAGAGTTGGCCAGGACCAGGTCCTGAAAGCCGTCGCCGTTCAGATCATCGGCGAGGACGGCGGCGGGTTGGTTGCCGCCATCGTAGCTGTTGCCGTCCTGGAAGGTGCCGTCGCCGTTGCCCTGGTATATCGATACGTTGTGGCTGAACCTGTTGGTCACGGCGAGGTCGGAATGACCGTCCTGGTTACAGTCGGCGATGGCCACATCAAATGTCTCATCGGCCGCCTGGTAGTGTACTGCCGCGGAAAACGTGCCATCCCCCTGGCCGAGTAATACCGATACGTAGCCGACTATCTGCGAGACGACGGCCAGATCGGGCACACCGTCCTTGTCCAGGTCACCAATGGCCACTCCGACGGTCCATCCGCTGATCTCATAAAACGTTTCAGCCTGAAATGAACCGTCACCGTTGCCCAGCAGTACATAGATGCCAGAGTCGTAGCTGGCAGCCACCACATCCAGATGGCCGTCGCCATCGAGGTCATCAATGGCAAATCGTCCACTGCCGTTGGTAACTGTATTCACCGCCGGGGCAAAGGTCCCGTTTCCGATGCCGATCAGAACCGATCGTTCAAAGCTTTGGCCATTGGTCACCAGCAGATCCTGAATCCCGTCCTCGTCGAGATCAGCGATCCCCACACAGACCGGTCCGTCACCAACATTGTATTCGACGCCGGGGTAAAACAATTGTGCTTCAGTTATGGCCCCGACCGTGAGCATAGACAAAGTCACGACAATGAACACAACTCGCGATGCGTGTCCCATGCGGCCCTCCAGGTGGTATTTGGTACCTGCGGTCAGTGCTACGCCTCCCCATCTTACTCCAGACCATCTCCCCTGGCATGACTTCGAGTCGTCTCAACAGCTTCGGTTGGCACTCGTCTGAAATTTTATGCGGCGAATGAGGGGCTCATCACCGCAAATATTGCGGTGAAAAATTGCTGTTGTGGTGTGCTTCTGATATAATTGCCGCAAGGAGTGCGGTGATTATGATTTATATTCACGAACAGGCAAGTTGGCCGAATTTCACATGGGATAGTGAGACCCTGGCCGGGATGCTGGCCAAGGTGCGTCACAACCAGGGAAAACACCTGGGGAAAATGGAAGCCCTGGGGTTTGAACTTCGCGCCGAAGCGAATCTCACCTCACTCACCGATGAGATCGTAAAGTCCTCGGCTATCGAAGGTGAAAACCTGAACCCGGAGGAGGTCCGATCATCCCTCGCCCGCAAGTTGGGGCTTGATGTTGCAGGGCTCCCGCAGCCGGGACGAGAAGTTGAGGGCATTGTGGAGATGATGCTTGATGCGACACAGAATGTGACCGATCCGCTTTCCGCCGAGCGTTTGTTTGGCTGGCACGCGGCTCTGTTTCCTACCGGCCGGAGCGGTCTGCGCCGCATAACAGTTGGGGCCTGGCGAACCGTCCAGTCAGGACCGATGCGGGTTGTCTCCGGTCCCATCGGCCGTGAGAACGTGCATTTTGTGGCTCCCGATGCCGGGCGGCTCGAAACCGAAATGACGACGTTCCTCGCCTGGTTCAACTCACCGCTGAATATCGATCCGGTGCTCAAGTCTGCGATCGCACACTTCTGGTTTGTCACGATTCACCCCTTTGAAGATGGGAACGGCCGCATCTCCCGGGCGATCGCTGAAATGGTTCTGGCACAGTCGGACGGCACGAAAGATCGCTACTACAGCATGTCTTCGGGGATCGAAGCGGAGAGGAAGGAATACTATCACCGGCTCGAGTCCGCCCAACGGGGCGGCCCGGATATCACCGACTGGCTCGACTGGTTCCTCAGATGTCTTGACCGTTCCATCGAAGACGCCCAGAGAACGCTTGGCTCAGTGCTCCAAAAGGCGAACCTCTGGCGGCGAGTAAATCTGAATCCCGTCAATCAGCGACAACGCAAGGTCATCAACCGGATGATTGACCAGTTCAAGGGGCACCTGACAACGTCGAAGTATGCCAAAATCGCCAGGTGTTCAAGCGATACAGCTCTTCGCGACATCCGTGAGCTGATGGAACGGGGGCTCCTGATCAAGAACCCGGGCGGTGGCCGAAGCACAAGCTATCGCCTGGGCGAACCCGACGATTTGAAGGGGTGACGTCAACTCAACATCAAGTAGACCGTTACTACGACCCCGCCGTCACTTTGGCCACGATCTGGTCCCGGTTCATCCGGGCGATGTTGTTGAGGCTGATCTCCTTCGGACAGGCTGCCTCGCACTCGCCACTACCCATCTGCTCCACCATCTTCTGCACCCCAAGTGTGCCGCTCGGGCTGGCCCTGGGGTAAGAGCGCCAGCTGGGAGATCTTGGCCGAGACAAAGAGGGCGGCCGAGACGTGGGCGAAGTTCTCGTCATCCCGCAGGGCCTCGCCCTCCTCGGTCTGACTCTCCAGCCGGAAGTGGCCGCCGCAGCTCTCGGAGCGTTCGAGAGCATCGCGCACCATCAGCTCGCCGAACTCGAGGAAGTCGGCCAGACGCAGCGCCTTGACCAGTGTCTGGTTGAACTCGCCCGGCGCGCCCGGCACATTGACCGAGGTCTTGAACTCCTCGGCGATGGCCGGCATCTCCTCCAGCGCCTTACGGAGCCCGGCGTCCTCGCGGGCCATGCCGCAGTTCTCCCACATCAAGAGGCCGAGCTTGCGGTGGATCTCATCCACCGAGCTCTTGCCCTTCACTGAGAGGATCGAGTTGATCTTGTCGTTGATCCCCTCGACAGCAATGCCGTATTCGGGGTGGTCGGTGCCGGAGAAGCCGGCGCCCTTGTCGGCCAGGTAGTTGCCGATGGTGTAGGGGATGACGAAGTAGCCGTCGGCCAGCTCGGACAACACTCCGCTGTCCTCCCCCACCAGTTGGAAGGCGATGGACTTGCCGCCGCCGCCATGTCGATGGCGCCCACCGCTCTGGTCCTCCACCATCAGGTTGACCCCCGGCAGTTCGGGAAGCAGCTCGCGCATCTTGGCCCGGGTCAGGGCCATGGCACGGTCGTTGGAGTGGCCCTCTTCCATGTAGAGGCGGGTCAGACTGAAGCGGTCACTCCAGAAGCTGTAGATGTGCTTGGCTTTCATCTCCTCGCGGTGTGATCATTTCAACGACTTACAGAGCAGGGCGCCGAGGCGTACCCGGTGCAAACCGGCCGAATTGTGTCAGTATGGTGTCGCCGCCTATCGGATCAGCAGGCATCCTGATCCAGCGGAAAGATCGGCCTTCGCACCATCCGGTACGGCAAGCGTTCATAGTGCAGGGTGCAAAGGGCGCCGCTATCGCAGACGATGACCTGCCCTGCAATCGGTTCGAAAGCGGCGCGAAAATGCTGCATCGATTTGAGCGCGATGACCCGTTTGCTCTCGGGCTCGATGCCGAACGCTTTGAACTGTTGCATGTCGATCATCTGCTTGGGAATCGTGACGATCAAGATCTCGATGCCGTCGATGCGGATCACGGCACTCGGGCCGTGGGAGCGGGATAGTCCGCCGAGGATCGGTCCGTCCCCCACGTAGTTGCCGTCGCTGATGGAGACCAGTTCACCTTTGAGCGTCAACGGGCCACCACCGAATGCGGGGTCGATCTTCCCGCCGACAGCAATACGAATGCTCCCACCGACCTTCATCCCGTGAAGCGCCTGAACTGCCTCGCCGTCCACCATCGGCCCGAAGCAGGCGTTGCTCATGCCCGCCCCGAGGAGTGCGCCGAGCAGCGCGG
>RCNC010000874.1_pt1 | contig 21151 bp, 20 predicted proteins | sample 2041301 | NCBI WGS metagenome assembly RCNC01 (sample SAMN09708231, study PRJNA481090) | Marine sediment metagenome, whole genome shotgun sequencing project. | biome: marine sediment; feature: ocean; material: sediment; isolation source: Sewage treatment plant 13A marine sediment (STP13A) ...
GCTGTACTCTGAAGGAGTGACCACATTTGCATTTGATCTTGAGGAGGTACCGGCGTTCGCGGAACTGTTCAGTAGTGAATTTTTTTGAAAAACCACATTCCGGGCAGACAATCAATATCTTATCGTCTGAATTCACAAGTGTCTTAAGAGGAGGATTTTGAATTTTCATGAGTATCAATATTTTACAATAATTTTGAGTGAGTGGTCAATATATTAATATTATGTAGAAAAAAAATCACTAAGGTCAAATTTCAATCTCTGTTCACGCTGCTGCCCTAAACAGGACAGAAATTAAATTTTGAGGTTGATTTTACAGTTAAAATTTATTCAAAAGCACCTTTTTATGTTGCCAGATTTTTGAGGCGACTTCTTTATTTCATGCCTGGCTGCCATTCAGCACTTTTCCAAGTGGCTTCAATACAAATTCTCTTTTTCATTAGAGCACCTCTTCCAAGATTATATTTTTTTATTAAAGTGTGTTTCTGCCACAAGATGCCTGTTTGATTTAACATTCAGCCACACATACTGTCGACATAACTATCTCGACGTTAAAAATCAAAGATTACAGTAGACACATAAATTAGAGGTAGGCAGACGTTCGATGAAGAGATGTACAGATAAGTTCAAGTGGTACCGGCCCTACCTAGGACTTCTTTTTTCTGGAAATTCGACGGCCGGGCAATGTTCGGGATTTGGAAAATGTCCTTGAGAGGGCGGTGATCAACTCCTCTGGCCTCAAACTGCACCTTGTTGATGAATTGAAAAAATCGTTCAGGGATCTCGCCGCAAATAGAAGGACGCTTGGTGTTAAATTGGTGCTGAGAGGGATGATTGAAACAACTCTTTCGATTGTAAGAGAGTAAAAAACATCCAGTTCAAATGGATACTTCAAGGCTTGAAGCCGGGATTTGCTTCGGGTCTTTATCTCCTAAAAGTAATTCTTCAGTAAAGTTCACAGAATCATCGTCAAGGATAATTCTTATCAAGTGAATCCGTATTTCGGAGGTTCCCCAATTTTCAAAATATAAAAACATATTATCATCGTTGGCATGGTTGCATGATGATAGCGAACCAACCATGTACTGGGTAAAAGAATGATCAAAATAGAGATCTGTACTCTTTCTCAAATCCAGTTGGTGGGTGTGACCGCAGAAAACATCCTCTATTTTATTTTCTCTTACAAAATCAGTTAATAGTAAGGAATTCTGGAGCGGTCCCTCATCCGTCGCCAGAATCGAGTGATGAATCAACATTATGGATTTATCATATTTCATCCGAATAATCTTCCGGGAGATCATTCTTAAAAGTTCCTCTTCAACAAATCCTTCGTCATCGGAAAGAATATCAACACAGTCATGCCATTTATGTTAAGAAGTTTGGTATAATTAAGATCAGTGAAATTATCTTTTATTTTGGTAATGTCTCGATTTAAAAAAAGGGTTTTTTTCGTCGTCAGTTCCGGTCTTGCAGGTGAGATAACCTCATTGTGATATATATATTTTTTGAAATATTCATGTGATCGCATATTTCTTTTATCATGGTTACCGATAATGGAAATAACATTTTCACAGGTAATACCCTTTAAGAACTGTCCCGCATCCTGATATTCACTCTCCAGCCCGTCAGAGGTGTTGTCACCCGTATTAATGACTAGATCGGCAGGATATTCGTTGATTTTATCCAGTAACAGTTGGTCATCACCTTCCCAATGGCGTGTTCCAAAATGTATATCAGATAGATGTACAATATTCACTTGAGCTTCCTCTGTTTACTGGTGGCCTCTGTTGGCCAAATAACACTTGTCGTAAAAAATAGCAGCTTTTAATCCTCTTTCAGGATTAAAAGCTGCTAGTCAACATCTAGTATAATAGATTCTGTCTGGTGTAAAGTTAATTAATAAAATGTTCAGTATGTTCGTTACTTGCTTTTTAGGCAGAACGTCAACTCCTGCAGAGAATCAATCATCCAAGTGGGGGATACTGTAAGGGAGGATCGTTTAACATGGCTCCAGTTGACAAAGATAGTATCAATGCCAGCGCTCGTTCCGCTGCAGATATCGTAGAGGGCGTCACCGGTAAACACGGTACTGGTTTTATCTGCGCCAAGCAGGGACATGGCTTTTAGAGCTGGGTCGGCATCAGGCTTATGTCTGGTTGTGTCTTCAGGGGTTACCAGAACGTCAAAATACCTGGCGGTGTCTGTGGAATGCAGGATTTTCTCCAGGCTGAACCGTCTTCGCGAGGTGACAATAGCCAGTTTTTTTCCTGCACTCTTCAGTATTTCTAAGGTTTCGGTAACATGGGGGAATGGGCTGATACTGTCTTCCATTATGCTGAGTTGGTACTGGAGATAATCATCAAGAATCCGATCATGGTCAAGCTCGGTGCCGAGATGGGCAATGAGCTGCTTCTTCAGCGGTAATCCGATACTATTGATGATGGTGCTCCTGTCCATAGTCATACCTGCATATTTCTCTGCAACATATTGAAAACAAGTACAGATAAGGTCAACTGTATCAAAGAGAGTACCGTCGGCGTCGAAAAGATAGTTGTCATACGGTTTCATAGTAAACTTTCAGTTGATGAAAATTGAGCTGCAAAATAGTTGCGTGCATTATAGCAGGTGCCATTTTTCGACCAGTGTTTCTCTATTCAGAAAATCAATTAGCATGAAATTAAAGAAATTTCCTTTCATTATTTTCAAATCCTATCACATCAACTGTGGCTTGATATCAAACGGCTGTCTTTCCCTCGAAAATTATAAATAAATTAGGACATTTACATATTATTATCTTACAAATCTGCGACCAATATTATTCGGAAACAATGACTATCGAGATGTCTTGTGCCCCCTCCCACAATACTTTTTCACCTAAGCCTGGAAGCTGCTCAAATCCTTCTGTTAAAGTAAGAAAGTGATTACCTGCCAGTCTCCCAAGCTTGGAAGAAAAGGCGCAATGACCGCAAGGTATAAAGATCTCCATCTCGCTAATCCCACCCGGATAGACTACGACTTCTCCTTTCTGAGGATAACAGGTGTGAATTAGTTGGCAATAATTACTCCTGAATATTGTTTTTTAGAGATACTTTCCATTAGCTGTTAACACAGTAAAATCGCGTTGTGTGTATAGCAGTATCCGAAACTGCCGTCTTCCAAAATCATTGATGGAATGCATTTTATTCAAAAAGGCACTGGCCAGAATCACAGATATGTCCCACAGCTACCGGGCAAATAACAAATCTGATACACAACCTTGGGTACATTTAAGCTGGAAGTGCACTCTTGTGACGGGGACGATGGTCTAGGAGTTCCGGTAAAATATTTTTGAAAATCTATTATAAATTCGACAGATTCAATATCGATTGAGCCAAGACATCGGCACATTTTCTGAGTTCTATGCGCTCATTGACTGGGAGTTATGACAGTGACGTTATCACGAAACGAGGTGATGAAGGTGAGACACCATTAGAGCTCGCGAAAGAGCGCGGGTATAATGAAATGGTTGAGTTACTCCTCCATTCTGATAATCAATAAGTTTCTGCATAGACTTTTCAATATGGCGAAAGCAGTTATAGAGGGCCTCTCAAGTTTTAGAAGAGTTGCAATACCCATAGTTCAAAAGAAGCATGAAAAAATGGAGGAAAGCCATGAAGGCAATGATAATGATGATGGCTGTACCCGCCAGATTCAGGTTTTCAGCTGAGCTGCTGACTGCTCTGAAAATAATGAACTACCCCGCCGCAAGCGGACGGGGTATTAAACTCGAGCTACGCAATCAAATTCATAAAAGACGACAAATGAACTTGACTTAACACTGTTCTATTCGTAGCTTCTGTTAATTACTTCTAGCTTTATAACGTATGGTTATGTTGAGTGAAAAGAATATTTTTAAAGTCCTGTAATTAAACATTTACTATATAGAAGAGGAATACTGATATGAGTGGCGACATCATAAAAGTTTCAAGAAACACGGAAAATGCACCAAAAAGTTCTGTATCTACACAAACTGTAGCTTTTTCTCATTACAATAATGTTTCAGCTCAATTACCTGTAGACCCTAAAACTGGTGAAATTGTAGCTGGTGGTGTAAAAGAGCAGGCAAAGCAGTGCTTAGCAAATATTAAAGCAATTGTAGAAAGTATCGACCATGTTATGGACGATGTCATTAGAATCAATATATTCCTTAAGAAAATCTCAGATATTGACGCTGTAGACGAAGTTTATGCAACATTCTTCCCAAGCTATCTTCCTACACGGACGACAGTCGCAGTTGCAGCTTTACCTATGGATGATGCTTTGCTACAAATTGAAGCAGTTATTTCAAACGGTGAAGGTACACCTTCACAAGAGCCTTGCGATCTCATAAAAGTTGCAAGAAACACGGAAAATGCGCCAAAAAGTTCTGTATCTACACAAACTGTAGCTTTTTCTCATTACAATAATATTTCAGCTCAATTACCTATCGATCCTAAATCTGGTAAAATGGTAGCTGGTGGTGGTGTAAAAGAGCAGGCTGGACAGTGCCTAAAAAATATCAAGGCAATTTTAGAAAGTATCGACGTTCCTTTTGACGATATTGTTAAAATAAATATCTTCCTTAAAAACCTCTCGGATATTCTAGCCGTAAACGAAGTTTATACAACATTTTTCCCAGACTCGGCTATCGCCAGGACCGCAGCCTATGTTCCTGCACGGACAACAGTTGCAGCTTCAGCTTTACCTATGGATGCCTTGGTACAAATTGATGCAGTTATTTCACACGGAGATGGTACACCCCCACAAGCTGTTGAAGACAGGCATGGACTCGTCATAAGGGCAAACAATACGGAAAATGCGCCAAAAAGTTCTGTATCTACACAAACTGTAGCTTTTTCTCATTACAATCATATTGCAGGTCAATTACCTTTAGACCCAAAAACGGGTGAAATGGTAGCTGGTGGTGTAAAAGAGCAGGCTGGACAGTGCCTAAAAAATATCAAGGCAATTGTGGAAAGTGTCGACCACGTTATGGACGATGTAGTTAAAGTAAATATCCAACTTAAAAATATCGCAGATATTGATGCTATAAACGAAGTTTACACAACATTCTTCAAAAGCGATCTTCCTGCACGAACAACAGTTGGCGTTTCAGCTATCCCTATGGATGCTTTGGTACAAATTGACGCAGTTGTTTCTAACGGTGAAGGTACACCTCCACAAGCATAATTGGCATTACTGTGATACAGCTATTGTAAATGCATCATTAGGTTATAAAAGCCTATCTCAAGCATTCAGCAAAGAAGGAATTGTTGTTGAGCAGTTAAGCTAAGCATATTGAAAGACCGGATCCAAGCCTCTACAACCGTAGAAGTAAGCAGGTGGTCATTGAAACATCTTCACCATCAGAGCATCGTTGTCTCGGATGGCTACCACTGTTTTCGTGGTGTAGCCCGATCCGGCTTCCTCCATGAAGCAATCGGCACAGGTGGTGGTCATAAGAGTATGGAAATCAATGGAGTGCCGGCTCGAAAAAACAGTCGAATATGTAGGAAGGACGATCATCCTTGGACGAGTCGTTCATATGCTGGTTCGCGATGATTATATCGATCCGGGAACTTTATACGTCAACACCGACGTATACCAGCCCATCGCCCGCCTTCACGCAGACAATTATATTGTCTCCGATAATCAATTCGAGATACACAAGCCAACTCTTGAAGAATACCAGGCTCAAAAAGAGGAAAAAAGACGGAAAGCTACTGAATCATAGAGTTGTATTCCGTTCAGCTTCAATAAGCGGTGTTGAAGAGGTTATTACCTAGATGCTGATGGTACATTCTACTATGCGCTCATTAACTGGAAGTTATGACAATATGTGTAAAACTGCCGCTCTGTTTTTATTTCTATTTTGGGTGATTGTCTCCTCACCACCTGTTTCTTATGCTCAGGGTTCTCCTTCCTCCATGGATAAATTGAGTTATTCAGGATTATTTGCCGCTGCATCACAAGGAGATGCGGATCAGATCAGAGATCTTGTTGCATCTGGTGAAAAAGTCGATGCAAGGGACTCACATGGCCGTACACCATTACACGTTGCAGTATTCGGTGGATACCATGAGGCTATGAAAGCTTTAGTTGCATCCGGTGCGGATCCTAACGCTCTAGAAAAAGATCGATATGATATCGTCACAATTGCAGCAGTCGCCAATGATGTTAAAACTCTCCAGCTTGCTTTATCACTGGGTTGCAGAGCAGGCAACATAACAAGCCCTTATGATGGCACAGCTTTAATCGCTGCAGCACATCTGGGACATACTGAGGTTGTACAAACGCTCATTCGTGCTGATCCACTTAATCACATCAACAACCTCGGCTGGACAGCGGTAATTGAAGCAATTGTACTTGGCAATGGCGGCCAGAAACACACTAATACTGAAGTCTCTCATTAAAGCCGGTTCCGACCTTAACATCAGTGATAGAAACGGTCAGACACCATTAGAGCTCGCAAAAGAGCGCGGGTATGATGAAATGGTTGAGCTACTCCTCCATTCTGGTAATCAATAAGTTTCTACATAGACTTTTCAATATGGCCATGAGCCAGGTCTGCTAATCTGATAATACAATATATACGTCTACCTTTTATCAGTTTTCTCCACTATGCGTGTTCGCTTACATTGATCCGATGCTTGCTGCTATCGCCTTTAACTTTACGAAGTGGATTAGTCAGGTTTGAGTCTACATTTCTACAGCATATTGACCTGTATACCTATGTAATCTCGTGGGACGCAAGAAGTTCAAGTGCACGTACCATTGCCGAGTGGTCCCATGCGTTTCCACCATTTGCAGCGCAGGCGTTGAACAGTTCTTGTGCAGTTGCCGTATTCGGCAGGCTTACGCCCATTGCACGTGCATTGGTAAGGGCCAGGTTTAAGTCCTTCTGGTGCAACTCTATACGGAAGCCTGGTTCGAACGTACGCTTGATCATGCGTTCGCCATGTACCTCCAGAATTTTTGAAGCGGCAAAGCCGCCCATCAATGCTTCGCGCACACGAGCGGGATCTGCCCCGGATTTAGAGGCAAAGACGAGTGCTTCACCGACTGCTTCAATGTTGAGCGCAACAATAATTTGGTTTGCTACTTTACATGTCTGGCCATCGCCGTTACCACCGACCAACGTGATATTGTCTCCCATCAGGTAAAGTAATGGTTTTGATTTTGCAAAAATAGAATCATCACCACCAACCATAATCGTCAATGAACCGGCTTTTGCCCCTAATTCACCGCCGGAAACCGGTGCGTCCAGGTAATGACAACCACGTTCGTTGATACGTTTGGCGAATGCTTTTGTCTCAATTGGCGAAATTGAACTCATGTCGATAACAATCTTTCCTTCGCTCAACCCTTCTGACACTCCATTTTCACCGAACAAAACACTTTCAACATGGGGGGTGTCAGGCACCATCAATATTATAAAATCACTGAGTTGTGCCACTTCTTTACCATGTGCACAGGCAACAGCTCCTTTCTCCAAAAGATGTTGGGGAACCGAACTCCGTGTGTGACAGAACAACTCATGCCCGCCATCAAGAATGTGCTCCGCCATGGGTGTTCCCATTATACCTAAGCCGATAAATCCAACTTTACTCATGCTGTTCCTCTCATATTTTACAAATATCCCATTATCAGTCGGAAGCAAAAAATCAGGTCTAGCGTTCTGATTCAGTACTTACATTTAGGATTCCAGCCAAACTAGATACTCTCTTGTTATCGTTGGAAGAAATAATTTCAGTCAATCTATCAATTCTCAGGGTTTCTTGGAACCTGCGACCCAGTCACTCTCAGCAGAAAGGCTCTCGTCCAGACAGAGAATTTCTTCAAATTCATTGATACAATTCAGTTCAAGGCCCATGGATATATTGGTAACAGGTTCAAGAATACACTCGATAACCACAGGTACCCTGAATTCTTCAATAAGCTCCTCAGCCCTGCTGAACGCCGCTGCAAACTCTTCAGGTTTATGCACACGGATACCTTTACAGCCAAGCGCTCTTGCTAACGCAATATGGTCAACGCCATAACTGGCAACAGCATCATCTTCTTCAGAAACGTTGATGTTGTCAAATGCCAGGCTTACCTCAAACTCCATATCAAAACTGCGTTGTGCCTGCCTTATCAGACCGAGATAGGAATTGTTCACCAGGACGTGCACATAAGGCAATTTATTCTGAGCCCCTACCGCCAGCTCTTCTACAAGAAATTGAAAATCATAATCACCTGACAGGGCGACTATTTTTTTATCAGGTAAAGCAGCACGGACACCGAGTGCTGCTGGCATAGTCCAGCCAAGTGGACCAGCCTGTGCAGCATTAATCCAGTTTCTCGGGTTATAGACTTTTAAGAACTGAGCGCCTGCGATTTGAGACAGACCAATCGTGGTGACATAGCAGGTATCACGGTCAAGCATTTCATTCATGGCCTGATAAACACTTTGCGGCTTCATGGGGACCTGATCAAAATCAGTTTTTCGCAGCATGTGTGTTTTTCGATGCTCGCATTCCGCGACCCATTCTGATCGATCCAGTAATTTACCTGCAACTTTGTATTCTTCTGCAACCTGAATAAATAATTTTAAAGCTGCTTTTGCATCGGAAACGATTCCAAGATCAGGACCGAAAATACGCCCAATCTGTGTCGGCTCAATATCGACATGAATAAACGTGCGGCCCTCGGTGTATTTGTCTATTGAGCCGGTATGACGGTTAGCCCACCGGTTTCCAATCCCAAAAACAAAATCAGATCTCAGGAAAGTGGCATTACCGTACCGGTCACTGGTTTGTAAGCCGACCCTGCCCTGCATCAAGGAATGATCATCAGGGATTGACCCCCATCCCATCAATGTCGGAATAACAGGAACATTTATAATCTCCGCAAATTTAACCAGCAGATCACAGGCGTCAGCGTTAATGATTCCACCACCCGCTATGATTAACGGTCGCTCTGCTGCACTGAGCATATCGAGCGCTTTTTCTGCCTGTTTACGCGTGGCCGTTGGTTTACTCGGTAATAATGATTCATACATATCAATGTCAAAATCAATTTCGGCCATCTGCACATCAATAGGAATGTCTAATAATACCGGCCCCGGTCGGTCCGAACGCATTAAATAGATAGCTTTCTGGAAAATGCCTGGTAACTGCGCCGGCTCCAGTATCGTTCTTGACAACTTGGTCAAAGGTTTGGAAATTGATTCAATGTCAACTGCCTGGAAATCCTCTTTATCAAGTTTGTCACGAGGTGCCTGACCTGTGATGCAAAGAATAGGAATTGAATCAGCAGAAGAGGAATATAAACCGGTAATCATATCAGTCCCTCCGGGACCTGATGTGCCAAGACAAACACCGATATTACCTGGAGCAGCCCTGGTGAATCCCTCTGCCATATGAGAAGCTCCTTCAACATGACGAGCCAGATAATGTTTAATGCCACCAATTTTTTTCATGGCAGCATAGAGCGGATTGATTGCCGCACCGGGTACACCAAACGTTTTGTCCAACCCTTCCTTTTTCAAAATATGAACAGCTGCCTCTATGGCTCTCATCTTTGTCATTATGAATTCCTCCTAACTCAAATTACTGATGGCTATCTGTATCCTGACAATGATGCTGTGAAGAATTCCTTCTATTTTTTTGCAGCTCAATGCGTGAAACAAAGGTTCTTCAAACCCTCTGCACCATTGAGACCATCTGGACAGCATCCTGAGTTTATCATTACATAGAACCTGTCAGACAAGTTGTATCTGATAGGCACAATACGAATTATTTCTAATCGTGACAGGCTGCGCCAGATTGAACGTGCCAGGCTGGAGCAGACACATCAGGCAACGCTTCTGTTTGAACTATACAGCCACGACAGCTGATAGAAATAATACTACTATCTGGTCTCCCTCAGCACTGGAACAGAGAGACTACTGAAAAACAGATCGCTCAATGTATAGCGGAGTTTCTGTTTATCATCCACTGTATGGGTGGTTTTCCACCCAGTGACGGGCAATGTCGACACGGCGACAGCACCAAACATCCTGGTGTGAGAGGACGTAGTCCAGAAATCGCTCTAACGATTTGATTCTTCCGCCACGACCGACAAGACGACAATGCAAACCCACTGACATCATTCTCGGAGTCTCACTTCCTTCTTCATACATTGCATCGAAGGTGTCCTTCAAATAGGTGAAGAATTGATCACCGCAATTAAATCCCTGGAAAGACGCAAAACGCATATCATTGGCATCAAGGGTATAGGGTACCACTAAATGAGGTTTTTCTTCGACCTTGGTCCAGAAGGGCAGATCGTCATTATAATCATCTGAATCATACAAAAAACCACCATGTTCAACAACTAAAGGTCTTGTATTGATTGATGTTCTGCCGGTGTACCAGCCAAGTGGAGGTTCACCGGTCAGCCTTTCTATAATTTCAACTGCCTTCGTCATATGCTCCCGTTCAACCTCCTCAGGAACATTGCGATAATCTATCCAGCGATATCCATGGGAACATATTTCATACCCAGCTTCCATTGCTGCCTCAGCAACAGCAGGATTCCTTTCAAGAGCCATCGCCACGGCAAACAAGGTCAGAGGAATATTCTTCTTCTTGAAGAGTTTAAAGATCCGCCAAAGACCAACACGACTTCCATATTCGTAGAGAGATTCCATACTCATATGTCGCTGATTCTTGAACGGGACAGCATTTACTATTTCCGAGAGAAAGGTTTCAGATGCTTCGTCCCCATGGAGAATGCAATTTTCGCTACCTTCCTCATAATTGAGTACAAATTGAACAGCCAGTCGTGCTCCACCTGGCCAGTTTGCTTTAGGCGGATTCGGGCCATAACCGATGAGGTCACGCGGATATTGTTCTGATGCGTTCATAATTGTCTATCTCCCAATGTTATGGATGTGTGGCTGGAACAAATTTACTAGCCTACAGTTTTAAGGTACGCGTTTCAGTTTTTTCAAAATACCGTTCATCACAATTTTTACCATCACCACCCCGATCAACAACGAGAAAGTCTTGTTCTTCCCCCAATCCGATCAAGGGAAAATGCCAGACACCACGGGTATAATTGACACCCTGCAAGCCATTAGTTACAAAGGCTGACAAGCTCTCAGGATCTACCCTTTCTCCTGGAGGTGCAACAACAATCAGGAACGGGTTTTTGTGTAACGGTATAAATGCCTGGCTCGCCAGAGGATGCCGCTCCATCATATGGATGACTATGGGGAGGGGTCTTGGCCTGCAACGAAAGATATTGATAAGAGGCCGACCTCCGGATTCCTGTACATCAACACTGGCCAGGTCGTTATAACGGGTGGCAAATCCGTCATTTATGGAAATACCTTCTACCTCATCGTCGACTTCTATAATGTCACCAAAAGGTTTGAAGGCCTCGCGAATCAATGGTCTTACCTCTATTTCATCCAGCATTATTTTTCCTCACCTCAGGGAAGATTTCGTCCCTGCCATCTCTATGGTTACAAGTCCGGCTGCCTGGAAGAAAACCAGTAACCGTGAAGCCCGACAAATTGTTCACATACATTAATCACGCACAATATGGGTACCGGTTTCTCCACGAATCGCAGGAAGAGCCTCATTGAGGTGGCCGATAATTGCCCGTTTACCACCTCCATCAATAAATTTTATTGCTGCTTCGATCTTCGGCCCCATGCTGCCGTCAGGGAAATGCCCCTCTTCGAGATACTTGCGAGCCTGTGAGACGCTAACCGTATCAAGCTCCTGTTGATCAGGTTTTCCAAAATTGATCGCAACGCGAGAAACGGCAGTCAAAATAACTATCTCCTCTATCTTCAGGATATTAGCTATATGCGCTGTTGTCAGGTCCTTGTCGATAACGGCTTCTACACCTCTCCTCACACCTCTCTCATCACGGACAACCGGTACTCCGCCACCGCCACCGGCAATGACCACGGTCCCTCTGGTCGCCAATACTTCAACAAGGGAGATATCGCACACATGTTTAGGTTTTGGTGAAGCAACAACCATGCGCCAGCCACGTCCTGAATCTTCCCGCATCGTCCACCCCAGTGTCTCGGCGAGGTTGTTCGCTTCTTCCTCGGTATAAAAATAGCCGACCGGTTTGGTCGGATTTGAGAAACTTGGATCATCAGGATCCACTTCAACCTGACTCACCAGCCCGACCACGTGTCGCGGGTTGCCAATCTCACGGAGTGCATTCTCAAATGCCTGTACCAGAAGATAGGCGGTTACCCCTTGAGTATTTGCCACACAGATATCCAGTGACATAGGTGCAACCTTTTCACGAGCCAGAGCCTGGCGCATCAGTACTTTACCAACTCCCGGCCCATTTCCATGAGTGATAATCAACTCATTATCTAGTTCTAACAATGGCAGTAACGCCTTGGCGGTATCACCGGCGATCGCAACCTGTTCTTCAGATGTACCTTTAATACCGGCAGGATGTATCGCGTTGCCTCCGATTGCTACTATTATGCGCCTTGGTATCTTTCTGGTCGTAGTCATGGGTGAAACTCCTTACAAAGAACTAAAATAACTGATTTAAATAATTTTCAATCATTTTATGATTTCACAACTTTGAAAATCTGCTGCTGAGGCGTGACACACGAGAAAACAGATTTGTGAGGATTAAGATTTCCGAGTGGAATAATTTTACAATTCGTTACAGGATCATTCGTTTCATACATATCAGTAAACTACACACCCTTAGAATGGATCAGCAAGACGCCAAGCTCCATCAACCAGGGATCGAACTGACCCGGGAACCGTTAAAAACCAACCCGCTGATGTCAGGGACCTCTGTTCGGCAAAAAACCGAACTATCCTCACAGCCGTCATAAAGTTGCTCTAAGTCCACCGACGGAAATATTTCCGCCGGTGGAACTGATTTTACAATCCGTCTGAGCAAGAAAACCTTCCTGCTACAAATTTGTCTTACCTAGATACCGCAGATGTTGGCCAGCAGTGACATCCGAAGTGGTATTGAGAATCCGATCGCCTTGAAATATAGCTGATGAGCGGTCTTATCGATGGCAAAATCGAACTCTCCGGCATTACGAGGCAGAGAATGGGAAATACCGACGGTTTTACCGGTTTTCTTCTCGATATTCTGTAATCCCTCGGCGGTAAAGTAAAACTCGGCCATCTTCTTCATAAAGTCATCACGGCCGGGATCACCTTTCTTAACTGAACACCCTGGCAGATAAACAAAATCTACACCCTCATCAGCAATCATTGCTTCCTGCTGGCTGATGGTCAGGTCGTTAACTTCTGTGAAGTTGGCGTTCATGGCCGTCAGTTTTTCGCGTATCACCTGAGGCGTTTCCAGCCCGGTGGTTCCGGAATAAATTACTCTTGCACCCATGCGGGCCAGACCAAGACCGAAGGACTGTCCGGAACGGGCACGGGACAGATCCGGGGTTGCGATCATAACGGTCATTTTGGTGAAATCACCACCCAGTGCCCGATAGGCTGCGTACATGTCGAGCAACCCCTGGGTCGGATGAGTAACGTTCCCATAACCACCGCTGATGATAGGTGAAGAGTCATCGCCTAACTCCTCGATGACCTCAACGACCGCCTCGTCCGGATGGCGCAAAACGATGACATCGGCGTACTGCGAGGTTACACGAAGTGAATCATAGAGTGACTCACCTTTGGCTGCCGAAGAGCTGACAAGCGGGTTTGATTCGGTAATGACGTTGCCGCCAAGCCGGTACATTGCGGTTTCCATGCTAAACCGGGTACGGGTACTGGGCTGGAAGAACTGGGTGCAAAGTACTTTTCCTTCCAGCAACGGAATTCTGCTGCGCCAGAAAGGCTCCATCATCACTGCAGTTTTGAAAACATTTTCCAGTTGTTCCGGTGTCAGATCGTCGATAAAGCTGAAATGACGGCCTTTGATGCCTGTCTGTTCAACCTGCTTGAAAATATCCATAGGGCCGAAATCTTTTGTTAAAGCCATAATTACATCTCCTCAATAAAAATTATAAAAAGTATGTTAGATGATTAAATCTCTGCGTCTCTGTTCATATCTTTACTGTAAATATACCAAAAGGGTTCACGACCGGTTGTGTAAGTGCCCTGCTGCGTGAACGGACCAAACCAGATGAAATCTTCTGTTTTCACCTGCAGCCAGTCTTCGCCAAGGAGATACATACCCTGACCACCGAGAATATAGGCTCCATGTTCCTGGACGTGTGTTTCAACAAAAGGATGTGATCCGTCGGGCAGGAATTTGAGTGTGTGCATATTCATATCGAAGGCCAGATCGTTTGGCAGTAGATCGCGGAGGAAGACATTCTCCATGTCATCGTAAATATTCTCATCAATCTTGTTAATATCACCAAAAACAACCCATGGTTTCAGATCCCCAAGTGGCACGAAACGCTGCTTGTAAAGGAGAATTCGAACCGCATGTGAAGATGAATTGATAAATTCGAGCCCTTCATCAGGTGGTGCAAAAGCATAGCCTCCGGCTTTAAGCTCTTCAGTCTGGTCACCGACGGAAACCTGGAGTGCGCCGTCACCATCCATGACAAAAACGAAGGATTCGACTCCTGTTTCAGCGACAAATGGTACCGTGGTTTTTCCGCCCGGGTCAACCGTTCCGACATACTGGACGAAACTGGCACCATGCTTCGGAGAGGCAATGATTGTGAGGCGGCACCCTGAAAATCCCGGAATTGAGTTAATTACTCTGCCCTCAGGCGGGATCAAGGTGTACACTCCGGGTTTAACAACAGCTCGACTTTCAAGAAATCCTTTGGGGTACGGCATATCTTTATCTCCTTCATTAGATTGTTATGTAAAATAAAAGTAAACTCAGTCTACAAGATACTTCCCGACAGGGTTATTGTCAACCATAACGTTGCGTATTGTTAACAATTTTGAAGATCAGGATGACCACAAAAAACGCCTTCTATCGGATACATAAATGAGATGTTATTATATGCACTTAGCACATTCAGTCTTAGATCACTGCGGGAACTCGAATACTGCAAAGAAAATAATGAACCACCCCATCGCAGGCGGACGGGGTATTAAACCCGAGTTTCACAATAAACATTATGGGTATTTCTTTAGATGTATATCCACATTATTGCTAACACTACAATTGGGAGCAGGATAACGAACTGGCTCATTATTGCAGTACAGACAGGATCAACCCGGGCCGGTTATCCTCCTAATTTTCACTGTGAAAACCTCACGTCAGAAATTTCATAATCAGATTGGGAAACTATATCCCCCGATTTTTGAAGTTTTAACCTTCGCAGCGACAAGTCCCTCCACAAGGGTGACTGCACATGTTACTCCATCCAGAACAGGTAAGCCGAATTCATCAGCTAACTGCTCCATCAGATCAGTCATGCCAGCGCAGCCCAAAACAATCGCTTCAGCCATATCATCAGCAATGGTGTCTCTGATAGCACCCTTGATTTTTTCAAGGGTTGCAGGGTCATTTTCCTCAAGCTTCAGCACAGGTATTTCGGTGGCAATCACCCGGGCACAGCGCTGATCGAGCCCATACCGCTGCAGGTTTGCCTCCAGGCCTGGTACAGAACGGCCCAAGGTGGTTATGACTGAAAATTTATTGGCAAGTATACTGGCAACATGGTAGGCGGACTCACCAATTCCGACTACCGGGACATCGACAGCACACCGTGCAGCGTCAAGTCCGGTATCATCAAAACAGGCAATGATGATGGCGTCTACCTGCGGGTGTTCCTTAATAACCTCTAAGAGATGTGGAACACAGGTCGCCGCATCGTGATACCCTTGAATACTCGGTGGACCAAGAGCTGGATTTGTCGCAATAATTTCTGTATCTGATCGGGCGGCACCTCGGGCAACCACTTCAACTTTGCGAGTCATAGACTCAGTCGTATTTGGGTTTATGATCAGAATACGCATTACCATCTCTCCTTACACATCGCCGCCAAGATACGCGGCTTTTATCCGGTCATCATTCAACAACTCTTTAGAATTCCCGCTGATAACAATATTTCCGGTAGTCATTGCATATGCACGGTGAGATATACTCAATGCCAGGCGTGAATTTTGCTCGACGAGCACAACAGAAACTCCCTCGTCCCTGTTGATAGCAATGATGGAACGTGCGATATCCTGTACCAATTTTGGTGCAATTCCCAGTGAGGGCTCATCGAGCAGTAAAAGTTTGGGTTTTGCCATCAGGGCCCGACCGATTACGAGCATTTGCTGCTCGCCGCCACTCAGGGTTCCAGCCGCTTGCGAATAGCGTTCTTTTAACCTTGGAAAACGCTCAAGAATGCTATCCCGAGATCGTTCAATATCGGCCTTATCACTGCGTGTAAAAGCACCCATCAAGAGGTTGTCTTTTACTGACATGAATGGAAAAACCCGGCGTCCTTCAGGGACCATGGCGATCCCTTTACGCACAATTGCTGAGGCGGAACAGCCGTCAAGTCGTTCGCCCTGAAAATAGATAGAACCGGCATTAATTTTTTTAAGTCCGGTAATTGCACGTAAAATCGAAGACTTCCCTGACCCGTTAGCTCCAATCAAGGCAATTGTTTCACCTTCTATAAGTTCAATAGAGACACCCTTCAGGGCATAAACATTATCGTAATAAAGCTCAACGTCTTTAAACTTCAGCATTTCATTCATTTGCTAAATCCCAATGGTTATGTCTTCACTACCAAGATAAGCCTCGATGACTTTTTCATTATTCTGAATTTCATCGGGGGTTCCTTCAGCAATTTTTACTCCGAAATTCAGGACAACAATTCTATCTGATATCGCCATAACGGCAGGCATGTCATGCTCCACGAGCAAAACTGTTACACCACTATCCTTGACCTTACGGACCAGTTCGACAGTTCGCATGGTCTCATCGTGATTCATTCCGGCAAATGGCTCATCCAGCAGCAATATGGTAGGAGCTGTAGCAAGGCCAATAGCTATTCCGAGTGCACGTAAGTGACCCTGGGGGAGGTTGCTTGCCAGCTCGTCCCGGATATCGCCGAGTTCCAGAAATTCGATAATTTCATCGGCTGTTTTACCAAACGTTATGATATCAGCCCGGGCTGCTTTCGAGTTGAAAAAATACCCTGCCAATGTCGCCTTGGCACGCAGGTGTTGGGAGAGAACGATACTTTCATGGGTCGTCATGCTTTTAAATATTGTTGCTTCCTGGAAAGTTCGAACAACTCCTTTACGGGCAACTACGTGTGGAGAGAGATTTGAAATCCGCTCCCCCTTGAACAAAACCTCACCTGATGTTGTCGGTATGAACGAAGTGATCATCTTAAACAGTGTGGATTTGCCGGCACCATTGGGTCCGATAACAGATAATATCTCTTTTTCATTCACCGTGAACGAAACATCGCTGTTCGCTGTCAGACCTCCAAACATCTTTGTAACGTTCTTCACTTCCAGTAGAGAACTCATTTTTGCCCCCTTTTCTGTCTAGAGAAACGGATGCTCAGTAGACCGTTGGGCAAAATAAGCATCAGGGTAATCAGCAGACTGGAGTAGATGAGCATTTGATATTTACCCAACTCGAAAAGAAGGTCCCAGCCAAAATATAAGGTTAGTGTTCCAAGCATAGGCCCAAATACGTATCCCAGGCCGCCAAGAAAGCAATTAAGCATAAAATTTATTGAATCCTGGACCTGAAAGCTGGAAGGGTACACCGATTGTGATATGGCAACGAACATTGCTCCACCAATACCACCCAGAAAAGAAGAAATGGCATATACCACAACACGTAGATAGGCAATGTTAACACCTATTGAAGATGCAAGCTCTTCATTTTGCTGAAGCGATCGACAGAGATGCCCAAGACGGGAATTGACCAATCTATACATTCCGGCAAAACAGATGACCATCATCACGCAGGCAGTATAGTAAAAAGACAGTTTTACATTTTCGAGTGTCGAAAAATCTGGGACCAGCACAAAACCAAAAATTGAAATCTCACCGGGTAAAGGTATTGAGACGATTCCCTTGGCGCCATTAGTGATTGGAAACGCTAATGCTGATAATGTAGCCACTTGGGTAAGGACCAGTGTAACCATTGCAAAGTAGACACCCTTCAACCTTAGAATTGGTAGACCGATAATGATTGCCATCAGGGCACAGAAAAAACCAGCGAATGGCAGCGTTACCCAGAAAGACATCCCCGCCTTGGTTACAAGAATGGCAGAAACATATCCCCCAGCCAGGGCAAAGGCACCTTGACCGATATTGATACGGCCTATATAGAAGGTCAGCCAGACTCCGGCACTGGCAATTGACAATAGTGCGACAGACGTCAATGTGTAATAAAAATCCCACCGACCGGTTACGTTAATAAGGAATGGCACTGCTACGAACACAGCAAACAGGAAGACAGCCACACCAAGAATATGATTTAATTTCAATTTCCCCATGACTGTTACCCCCACGGTTTGCCCATCAAGCCTTGCGGTCGGAGAGACAAAAAGACCATCAGCGAGGCAAAGATAAGAAGATAGGTGATATCACCATATTGAGAAAGAACCGCGAGGCCCACAGCCTCAAGTGCTCCCAAAATAAAACCACCAGCAATCGCACCTGAAATCACCCCGGCACCGCCGATCATGACCATCATGAATGCCTTGATTGACACGGGCCCCCCCATACCGAGATTAACACCGGTGATTGCCACCAATAGCCCCCCGGCAAGCCCTGCCAACATGGCACCCAGAGCAAAGCCAATCATTGAGTAACGATCGACATCCACCCCCATGAGCTCAGCGGCTATTCGATCCTGGGCAAAAGCACGCAGGGCACGACCGGTTTTGCTGTAGTGCATAAAAGCAATAAATCCGACGATAGAAACTATTGCCAGAAAACAGACGAGAATTCGATCGTAGGGTAAGATAATGCGGAAATCCCAGTTAAAGACCCCATCGATTATCTTTGGAACCCCTCGCTGCTTTTCACCAAAGACGAGGAGTATGATGGCATCCAGCCAAAAGGCAATCCCTGCAGCAAGCAGCATAGTACTTTCAGGCCGGGAGGAACGTCTGATTACCGGCCGGAACAGCAGAAACTCTATGAGTGCACCAACAATTGCCAGAGTTATCGCAGAAGCAGCAAGCGCAACAACGAATGGCAGCCCAATTTTCCCGTATATTGTATACGTCACAAATCCGCCGATAACATACATCTGGCCATGAGCGAAGTTCAGAACATTCATCAAAGCAAAAATCAGCGTAAGCCCCAAAGCAATCAATGCATACTGGGAGCCCAGATAAAATGCATTTACTACTACCTGTTCCATGCGAACACCTCTCACACGATATACTCCGGGCCACAGCCCAGAGCATATCTGCAGATATTAGTGGGTAGGGTTATTAATCAACTTCAGCAATAAACAGGGTCTCGAATGTGCCGTCTTTGTATACATTTACAACTAAAGGTACGGAAACCTGACGCTTCTGTCCAAATGATGTCATACCAACATATTTCAAGACTTCATCGCCCTGCATATAGGGATTGGCTACTTCAAATGTATCCATAGTTTTCTTGAACTCATCAACATTATCAATGGCCGACGGATTCATTTTCATTGTCTCCAGGATATACTCGAGAGCATAACATTTGGTGTTCGATTCATCGTTGTACTCACCGAACATTTTGGTATATCGAGCGACAAATTCGTTCATCATATCAGATGCAATTTCCGGTGTTGAGGCGCCACCGACTGAAATAAAACCGTTCGCCAGGTCACCGGCACCTTCTTTAAGAACTCCGGCATCCTGTGCGGTTTCTGTTGATATGATGCCCTGGAATCCTAATTCGCGGGCTGAACGAATAAGCTGAGGTGCGTTGGCAGGGGAAACACCGGATAAAACCAGCAGGTCCGGTCTTTTTCTCATAACAGGAGTTAACACAGGAGTAAAATCAGTTGTATCTACCTGAAATGTGACGTTGGATGATACGACATCAAGCCCTAAAGCCTTAGCAGCAGCAACACCACCCTCACGCTGACTTAAAGGATCAGACTCATTTGCTGCAACAAAGGCCACGGACTTAACGCCTTTTTCTTCTTTAAGATATTTATAAATAGCAGGGCCGGACTGGTAGTTTGCTACCATACCAAGGACGGCATTTGACGCAGGCGCGGTGTAGAGTGCTTTCGGAAATGCATATGGAAAATAAATGATGCCATTTTGCTCAGCTACCGGGCGAACAGCAGCAGCACCGTCATCGACATTCGGTCCGACAACATAGTGTATGCCGGCCTGAGCCATTTTTTCCATACCGGCGATAGCACGTTTCGGATCTTTCTGGTCATCAAAGGTTACGATTTCAAGATCATACGTTGTATCGCCAATCTTTACTCCACCAATTTCATTGATCCAGGCAGCACGGACTTGCATTGAACGTACATTTGAGATTCCCCAGGCCGCTGCAGGGCCACTCGTGACACCAACAAAACCAATCTTAAGTACCTTGTTGGCTGCATACAGACTCGTACCCATCAAAACTGAACATGTCAGTATCGTAACAACAGCAAATGCCTTAAACATTATCTTCTTGTACATATCGATCTCCTTTTTTGTTGTAGTGATCTGGTTATTACTCTCTTATGATATTCTCCTCCTGACATATTGATGCTGAACAGCACCATTATGCAATATAAGTATTGTTAACATTTGTCGTCAACAATTATTTAAACATTCAATAACTAATTTAAACAAGTTTGTTCAAAGATATATCTTGATACCTCAGAAAACAAATAATTTTCCTATATTTTCAGTAAATTAACGGCACTATTTGTTTCTTCTTTCCTTCTGCCTACCGACATTCCTTCTCCGATCTCTGCCAGGAGACAGGACTCAACCAAAGCACTGAAGCTAAAGCATGATTCTATTTAAAACAATTCTTATTCACAATGTCAACAAAACAAAAATATATTGTTAACATTATGGACTACTGTCAGTAAACATTCTGTACGAGCTTAATATATTTTCTGATTACCATCAAAACTGGGCTTAGCGCAAGTAACTTAATTTCATCAATAAAGTGAGGGGACTGATTTTATTTTTCTGCCTCCAAAATCGGGGACAGATTGATTTTTCACAAAAAACGTGAAAAAAGATCAGTCC
>RCNC010000752.1_pt1 | contig 21077 bp, 20 predicted proteins | sample 2041301 | NCBI WGS metagenome assembly RCNC01 (sample SAMN09708231, study PRJNA481090) | Marine sediment metagenome, whole genome shotgun sequencing project. | biome: marine sediment; feature: ocean; material: sediment; isolation source: Sewage treatment plant 13A marine sediment (STP13A) ...
TCTGTCCTCCGTCCTCCGGTCTTCGCTCTCCGAGCTACGCCCCGGCAGGCTGTCTTCTGTCTTCCGTCCTCCGTCCTCCGTCCTCTGTCCTCCGTCCTCTGTCCTCAGTCGTTGGCGTACATGTTGAACAGGATATCGTTTTCCAGATACATCTGCTCCAGCCGCTCCTGGTGCTCGTTAAGCTGCGGGTGCTGCCGATTGACCAGTTCCAGCACCAGGTAGTTGATGATACAGGAAATGGTCGTCGGGTACCCGATCAGAGGAATGGAGCGGGACGGCACAACCAGGGAGAGATGGGCAAAGGGGATCACCGGGCACAGCGTGTTGTCGGTGATCACCAGCAGGTTGTGCTGAAGCCGTCGGGCGACCTTGGCCAGCTTGATCAGTTCGTTGGGGTAGCGTGAGGTGGTGATGATGGTCACCAGGCTGTCGTCGGGCGCATTGGTCAACCAGTCGATGGCCGTGCTGTCACTGCCTTTCAGGATATGGACGCCCCGACGGACCTTGGTCAGCGACCAGCCCATGTAATAGGCAAAGGTATAGGAGACCCTCGAGCCGACCACATAAACCGCAGGGCTCTCTATAAGCTGCTCAACGATCCGGTCCAAGACCTTCATGTCGATGGTTTCGTAAAACTGCCGCAGGTTGTTCATCTCTTCGAAAACCACCCGGTGCAGCTGATCGGTGCCCGGCCCCTTCATTCCCGGCAGATCCGCCCGGTCCGGCAGGCTGAGCCCGGAATCCACGAAATCCCGCAGCGCCTGGAGGAATTCTCCATAACCGCCGTAGCCCAATTGCCCCACAAACCGAACCACAGTAGCCTCGCTGACCCTGCAGGCCTCGGACAACTCTTTCGTGGTCATGAAAACCGCTTTGCGGGGGTTCTGAATAATGTAGCTGCCCAGTATCTTTCCCTTGGGAGTAAGCGTATCCAGTTGATTGACAATGCCTTTGATCACCGGATGTGCCTGGGAATCGTTCATCATAAGCCCCTTGAATGAAATCGAAATGAAAATTTCATTTCATTTTTGCGAATGTGTTATAAACCATCTTTTTTACATACTTTTATTACTATTCAAAGTTATTGTCAAGGCTGTTTGCATATTTTTTATTCAATATCATATTTTGTTATTGACATGTTTCATTTCATTCGGATACCATCCGCGACAACTAGTCGTTTCACGCTTCATCTTCACCCATGCACGTTTTATCTTTTAACCATGTAGGGAGAGCGTATGTTCTGGAAATCCAAGCCCCTGTGGGGCAACAAAACCAGACTGAAGTCCAGCTACGATGCGGTGATCATCGGCGGCGGCCTTCACGGTCTGGCCACAGCCTACTACCTGGCCAAGGAGCACGGCATCACGGATGTGGCCATCATTGAAAAGCGCTTCATCGGATTCGGCGGTGCCGGCCGCAATACAGCCATCGTGCGGGCCAATCAGCGCACGCAGTACAATGTTCCGCTTTACAAGGAGGCGCTCGACCTGTGGCCGGTGCTCACCAAGGAGCTGGACTACAACCTGATGTTCAACAACTGCGGCAACCTCAACCTGATGCACAGCGAAGCCGCCATGAAGGCAGCCCGCATGACCATCGCCACCGCCCAGTTCCACGGCGTGGAGAGCCACCTCATCGACGCCAAGCAGGCTAAGGAACTGGTGCCGGCGTTGAACATCTCCGAAGACATCACCTTCCCCATCCACGGGGCCATGTTCCATCCCCCCGGGGGTATCGTACGACACGATGCCGTGGTCTGGGGACTGGCCAAAGGGGCCGCCAAACATGGTGTGCACATTCACCAGCACACCGAAGCCACCGCCATCCACACCGAAGGCGGCAAAATCAGCGGCGTAGAGACGTCCCGCGGCCGCATCCACACACCCCGGGTACTGATCAGCGCCGGTGGATACAGTGCGGGCCTGATCTACCACATGCTGGGCATCAAGCTGCCCATCGCCGTGCTCACCATTCAGGCCATGGTCACCCAGCCGCTCAAACCGCTGCTCGACCACGTGGTCTCGTCCGGTGCCTACCACTGCTATGCCAACCAGACCCTCAAGGGAGAGATCGCCACCGGCGCCCACATGGACCAGTGGCCCAACTATACGACCCAGAACACTGCCCACTACATTAAGCACCAGGCCGAAGCCCTGTCCGACTGGCTGCCTTGCCTGCGGGGCGTTAAATTCATGCGCATCTGGGGCGGGCTGGCCGACATGACCCCGGACATGGCGCCTATCATGGACGGCAACGACCAAATCGAAGGCTTCTACATGGACTGCGGCTGGGGTTACTTCGGCTTCAAATCATGCAGCGCCGTCGGCAAATACATGGCTCAGTTCATGGCCAGCGGCCACTGCCCGGACATGCTCAAGCCGTTCAATCTGCGTCGCTACGAAAACCACCAGTTGATGGGCGAAACCGCTGCCCTGGTCAGCTATACGCCGGACAATTAAGGAGGATATATATCATGGCCTTAACACTCACCTGCCCCGTCTGCGGCCAACGCAACGGATACGAGTTCCGTTATGGGGGAGAAGACAAGGGACCGCGCCCGGCCGAAGCGGGGCTGACCCCTGCCGCCTGGTGTGACTATGTCCACATGAACAAATGCATAGCCGGCGTCCAGAAAGAGTGGTGGTTTCACCGCGATGGCTGCGGGTCCTGGTTCACCACCTGGCGCGACACAACCAAAAACCTCGAAGTGGCTAAACCGGAGGCAAGCAAATGAACAGGCTTAACCAATTGCCCACGCTCCGCATCACCCCCTCGGAAAAACTCTCCTTGAATTACCGGGGAAAAACCGTACAGGGCGTGGCCGGAGATACGGTTGCGACGGCCCTTTTTGCCAATGGCGTCCGGGTCTTTGGACGCAGTTTGAAATACCACCGCCCCCGCGGGCTTTACAGTCTCGACGGCGAGTGCAGCAACACCTGCATGGACGTCAACGGCGTTCCCAACGTGCGCACCGAAAACACGCTGCTCAAGGACGGCATGGTCGTCAAGGAGCAGAATGTCAAAGGCTCTGCCGACCGCGACTGGCTGTCCTTCATCGACAAGCTGGACTGGATGATGCCAGCCGGCTTCTACTACAAAACCATGCACAAGCCCGCAGCCGTCTGGCCCGTGGCAATGAAGCAAATCCGTAAGACCGCCGGCATCGGCGTCATTTCCGCCGATTACCAGATGAAGGGCCAGTACGACGAGATGTTCGTCAAAGCCGAAGTCACCGTCATCGGCGGCGGCGCCGCCGGCATGACCGCCTCCCTGGCCGCCGCCGAATCCGGACAGCGGGTGGTCCTGCTCGAATCCCGTCCCCACCTGGGCGGATGTTTCGACTACCGGGTCAGCGTCACCGCCGAAGGCACACCCCTTTACCAACGGGCCCGCGAACTGGCCCGAAAAGTGGAAGAGACCGGCAACATCCGGACCTTCACGCACACCTCGATGGTCGGTGCCTACAACAACAACCTGATCACCGCCTTTCAGGTGGGCAAGCCCACGGACACCTTCACCGAACGCTACATCGAGATCCGCTCGGACAGCGTCGTGGTAGCCACCGGCTGCATCGAACGCCCCCTGATCTTCGACCACAACGAGCGCCCCGGCATCATGCAGGTGGGCTGCGCCCATCGCATGGCCCGCACTTACGGGCTGCTGCCGGGCAGTGAAGCGGTCTTTTCCGTGGGTCACGACCTGGGCCTGGAAGCCGCCGTCGACCTCTTCGACCTGGGGCTCAAGATCAACTGTGTGGCCGACATCCGCGAGGACGGCCAGAACCCCGAGCTGATGCTGGCCCTGGCCGAACGCAAGATCCCGGTTCTCAAGGGCTGGGTGGCCGCCAAGGCCCACGGCGGAAAAAAGGTGGAAAAGGTGACCCTCTCCACCGTCGAAGGTACGGTCAAACGCCAGTTCCCCTGTGACCTGCTGGTCGCTTCCGCCGGCCTCACGCCCGTTAACGGTCCGTTTATCCTGGCCCAGGCCAAGATGGGCTACGACAGCCACACCGGTTACTTCCTGCCGACGGAGCTGCCCGAGAAGATGTTTCCCGCCGGCCGACTGACCGGCGTCAACAACCCCGCCGCTATCGAAGCCTCCGGCAGCCTGGCCGGCCTCAAAGCCGCGGCTGCCGCAGGTACGGACATGGGCAACGCCGTTGCCGCCGCCGAAGCGGCCGCATCAGTCCTTCCCGGCCCGGAGCGTGGCTGCAAGCTGGTCACCGCACCGGTCAAGGGCCGCAAGAGCTTCATCTGTTTCGATGAAGACACCACCATCAAAAATATTAAACAGGCCATCGAGATGGGCTTCGATGTCCCCGAATTGATCAAACGCTTCACTTCGGCCGGCACCGGCCCGGGCCAGGGTGGCATCCCGGGGCACAACCTGCCCCTGTTCGTGGCCAAATACACCGCTTCCATCAACACGCCGGTGCCCACCACGGTGCGCCCGCCGCTGGTGCCCACCTTCCTGGCCACCTATGCCGGTTACAACCACCACATGTTCAAGCACACGCCGCTGCACGACTCGCAGATCGCCGATGGCGGCATCTTCCGCAACATCGGCGTCTGGCAGCGGGCGCGCTATTTTTCCGAAGATTTCGACTGCAAGGAAGAGATCCTCAACGTACGCAACAACGTGGGTCTGCTGGACGGCTCGACCCTGGGCAAGTTCCGCATCCACGGACCCGATGCCTTAAAGGCACTGCAGCGGGTCTATGTATCGGACATGAGCAAGGTCAAAGAAGGCCGCATCAAGTATTCGGCCATGTGCAACGACGACGGCTGCGTCATCGACGACGGCATTGTGGTCAAGCTGGGTGAAAATGACTACTATTTTACCACCTCCAGCGGCCGGGCCGGGCAGACTGTGGAATGGATCCGCTATCACACCCGTTTCGACGGATGGGATTTCTCGCTGGTCAACCTGAGCGACGCCATGGGAGTGATCAACATCTCCGGACCCAACGCCGCAAAAGTGCTGGCAAAAGTAGTCGACGTCGACCTGTCCAGCAAGGCCTTCCCCTTTTCCGGCTACCAGGAATTTTTCATCAAGGACACCATCTTCGTGCGCGCCATGCGTCTGGGTTTTGTAGGTGAACTTTCCTACGAGCTGCATGTACCGTCATCCTACACCCAGGCGGTGTGGGACATGCTCAAGGCGGCCGGTGCCGAATTCGGCATCCGCAATTTCGGCGTAGAGGCCCAGAACGTGCTGCGCATGGAAAAGTGCCACGTCATTCTCGGCTCCGAATCCGAACAGCGCACGAACCTTCTGGACCTGGGATTAGGCTTTCTCTGGGACCGCAAGAAGGCCGATGCCAAGACCGTGGGTGCCGTGGCCCTGCGCCAGGCCGAAAAAGATGTCGGCCGGCTCAAGCTGGTGGGCATCCGGATGGAAGACGACAACCGGCCCGCCCGAGACGGCGCGCTGATTGTCGACAACAAGGTTCGCGGCTACGTAGCCACCATGCGCAAGAGCTTTTCCACCGGCCAGGCCGTGGGTATGGCCCTGGTGGAGTCCCAGCTGGCGGACATCGGCACCCGGCTGGAAATATTCGAGGATGAATGCAACGGTGTTCGGCTGTATGCCCGCGTCGTTGCTATGCCCTTTTATGATGTCAAAGGCGAACGCATGAAAAGTTAATCTTTCCAGATACACCTGCTGGGGGCGATATCGGTCGTCGACGTATGAACATATACGCCTTCCTCCCTCTGGCCTTCCCAGCAGCCGTATCTGAAAATCCTATCCAAACATATTGTTAATTTTGAATGATGAATGGTGAAATTTAGTCTTTCTATTTTAAGAACGGTAGAATGCCTTCATTAAAAATTATAAATTCAAAATTATATAAGTCAAATCGAGGTAATCACCATGAGTGAATTAAAGAGACAATCTCCGGTGCAGTTCAAGGTCAGCCCCCGCAACACCGAGGTGCACGACAACTGGACGGTGGCGCTGGAATACGACGAAGAGGGCCAGGGCCCCTGGCTGGTGGACCTGGCCCACAAGACCCGCTGGGATCTGCAGGACAACAAGGTTGGCGAGCAGCAGCCCTGCGACCTGGAGGTACCGGCAGCTCCGGGTTCGTGCACCTTTGCCAACGACACGCTGGTCAACCGCATGAACCGCACCCAGACATCCATCTATCATTTGGGCGCAGCGGCACCGGCCCTGCCCGATTTTGCAGGCTACACCGACGTCACCGAATCCACGGTCTTTCTGGCCCTGTTCGGCCCCAAGGCGTTTATTATCGCCGAAAAGCTGACCGCCCTGGATTTTCTGGACCCGGCCAAGCAGGCGCCCTTTCTCTACCAGGGCCCCTTTTGTCATGTGCCTTGCCAGATCGTCACCCTGGAAAAAGCGGCCGACGGCAGCGGTGGGTTCCTGCTGACCTGCAGCCGGGGATATGGCGACAGCCTGATTCACGCCATACTGGAAGCCGGGTCCGCACTCGGGCTGCGGCCGGCAGGCGAAAACCGCTTTTCTGCCTGGATTCAAGGTCTTCAGGGTTAGAGGGCGTGGGTGTTCTGGTTATTGCACTGAACGAGGGCCGCAAGCGGCGGTTGTACCCTTCAACCGCTTGGTTTGGGCTGACCGGATCGATTGCCGGCTGTCACTGTCGGCCGTTTAGACGAAAGTGAAAAATTGCTTTCCATTCAATAGAAAATAATTTTTCTTTTCAGTTTAAAATTTTTTACATTTTTTCAGTGTCATCACGGCACAGGGGATGCCAGCCGGCGCAGTCAAAATATAAAAACCTGTAATTATGACAATAAAAAACAATTCAAAATATTATCAGAAAAAATCAGATTTAGTTTGTTTGCGGCGTTTTTTTTGCATTTAAAATTTAATGAAGCCTGACTCGATTCATCTTGAACAAACTTTTTCGCATACCACTTGACGGAGGAAACCATGAACAAAAAGTATGACGCCATTATCATCGGGGCTGGGGTGATCGGTGCCCCCATCGCCTACGAGCTTTCCAATATGGGTTACCAGACCATGAGCGTGGACAAACTGCCCGATGCCGGTGAAGGTTCCACGGCAGGATCCTGCGCCATCGTCCGCGCCCATTATTCGACCGAAGACGGCGTAGCCATGGCCTACGAGGGTTTCAAATACTGGCTGGACTGGGAGAACTACCTGGACCACGCCGAAGACGAAAAGGGTCTGGCCAAGTACATGAACACCGGCTCCCTGCTGATCAAATCCCAGGGCCACAAGTGGCAGAATGTCAAGAAGCACTACGATGCCGTGGGTGTCCAGTACAAGGAGCTGACCAATGAAGAGGTCTTGGAGATGGTGCCGGTTTTAGACTTGCACGAGTACTGGCCGGTCAAACGCCCCGAGGATCCTGTTTTTTTCGATGATCCCACCAAGATGCTCGAAGGCGCCCTGTTCTGCCCCGAGGGCGGCTATGTGAACGACCCGGCCCTGTCCGCCCACAACATCATGCGCGCCGCCGAAGCCAAGGGCGCCACCTTCTTGTTCAACGCCGAAGTGGTCAAGATCCGCAGTGCCGAAGGCAAGGTCCAGGGCATCACCCTGGCCGACGGTACCGAGATCGACGCCCCCGTCGTGGTCAACTGCGGCGGTCCCCACTCATTCAAGGTCAACCAGATGGCCGAAGGCGTCTGGGAAGGCTGCAACATCAAGACCAAGGCGCTTCGCCATGAGGTCATGTACTGCCCCGCCCCCGAGGATTACGACTACCTCAATGACGGCTACCACCAAAGCGATGGCGATGTGGGCATCTATGTGCGCCCGGAGGTCGGCAACCTGTTCCTCATCGGGTCCGAGGATCCGGAATGCGACCCCCAGGAGTGGGTGGATCCGGACGAGTTTTATGCCGGCAAGGGCGGCCACGGCCGCGACAACCAGCTTTCCGAGGAGCAGTGGAAGGCCCAGTGCTACCGTCTGGGACGCCGCATTCCTACCTTGCAGGTACCCAACCAGCCCAAGGGTGTCTGCGACCTGTACGACTGCTCTGACGACTGGATTCCGGTCTACGACAAGTCCGACCTGGGCGGGTTCTATATGGCCATCGGTACCAGCGGCAACCAGTACAAAAACGCGCCGGTGGTGGGCCGCATGATGGCCGAACTGATCGACGCCTGCGAAAAGGGCCTGGACCACGATAACGAGCCCTTCCAGTACCAGATGAAATACACCGGCAGGATGACGGATGTGGGTTTCTTCTCCCGCAAACGCGAGATCAACTACAACTCCAGCTTTTCCGTCAATGGATAAGCTGGTGGCATCCATGCTTGAAAGATGGATGTGTTGTTGCTAATTAAAACGGGTCTGCTGCGGCAGGCCCGTTTTTTTAACGGAACCATACCTATCATTCCTTACCCATTGGGCCGTCAGTGCTGTGAACGCCGGGCACGAAGTTGAGCGTTAGCGCTGTCCAGCATGGCCGCCCCTTTAAAAGACGAGGTTTGATCGGAATTGAAACTTAACCACCTCTCACCCCGACCCTCTCCCCTCAAGAGGATAGGGGGGCGTGAGATGGTACCCTGTTCCATAGATGGACAAAGGTCGTACCAGCCGTCCCCTCGCCCCTTTGGGGAGAGGGACAGGGTGAGGGGTCTTTTTAAGGTTTAAGCCACTAACATGAACATCTACGTTTGCGTGAAACACGTACCCGATTCCGCCGCCAGCATCACCGTCGAAGGCAAGACCGGCATTAACGAGAAAATCACCTTCCTCCTGAACCCCTACGACGAGCACGCCGTCACCGAGGCGGCCAAGATCAAGGCGTCATTCGCGGATACCGATGTCGTTGCGGTTTGCCTGGGCAAAGCAGCCGCGGAAAACACCCTGCGTTCGGCCATGGCCATGGGCGCCGATCGCAGCATTCTGATCGAGACCGATCAATACCACGACAGCATATTCACCGCCCGCGCCCTGGCGGCCGCCATCCGGTCCGACGGCCGGCCGTGGATGGTATTCACAGGCAAGGAATCCATCGACAGTGAAGGCATGCAGACCCAGTTCCGCCTGGCCCAACACCTGGGCCTGCCCGTGGCCACCAACGTGATTAAAATCGATGCGGACAGCGGTGGCGTGACGGTGGAATGCGAGCGTGAAGCAGGTACCATCGACGTTTACCGCATGGCCGCACCCTGCGTCATCGGCGCCGGCAAAGGGCTGAACAGCCCCAATTACCCGACATTCCCGGACATCGTGAAATCCCGCAAGAAGCCGGTGAAGCGGATCAACCTGACCGAACTGGCCATTGACCCGCCTGCGGCCGGCATGCAGATCCTGGAACTGGTGCCGGCTGTCGAGCAGCACACCCCCAAAGCCCTTACGGGCAGCGCCGCAGACATCGCCGCGCAGATTGTGGACATCCTCAAGAACGAAGCCAAGGTGATTTGACCATGCAGCCTATCGGATTGCTCATCGAGCTCAAGGACGGGCACGTCAAGGAAACCAATTTCGGTGTGGCCACCGCCGCCCGCGCAGAGAACCGGCAACTGGTCGCCCTGGTGGTGGACGCGCCGGCCGACGATGCCAAGGCCGCGCTGGAAGCATACGGGGTGACTCGCATCGTCAACATCCGCACCGGCAGCGACGGCTGGAATCCTGCCGTGCATGCCGCCGCGGTGGTTGCGGCCATGCTGGAAAATGAAATCACCACGCTGATCGGCCTGACCAGTCCCACCGGCCGGGAGCTGCTGCCGCGCGTCGCCGCCCGGCTGGATGCGCCCCTGATCATGGACTGCATCGACATCGACCTGGACGCCCACCGGGTGAAGACCTCCCAGTATTCGGGCAAGACCATCGCCACCATATCCATGACCGGCAGTCATTTCATCTACGGCATGCGCGCCAATGTCGTCGCCCCCCTGAAAGCGCCGGCAGCGGCGGAGGTCATCGATTTTGCCTTTGCGGCCGATCTCCGCGGCGGGTTCGAGGTGATCGAAACCCGCACCGACGGCGGCGGGTCCCAGTACCTGGCCGAATCGGATATTATCATCTCCGGCGGGCGGGGGCTGAAGAATGCCGAGAACTTCAAGCTGCTCTTTGACTGTGCCAGGCTCCTCAACGCCGCCGTGGGCGCCTCCCGGGTGGCCGTAGACAACGGTTGGGTGCCCTACGCCATGCAGGTGGGCCAGACCGGTGTCAAGGTGAACCCCAAAGTTTACCTGGCCGTGGGCATCTCCGGTTCCATCCAGCACTTTGCCGGCATGAAAACCGCCAAGACCATCATCGCCATCAACACCGATGCCAACGCCGCCATCATGGCCAATTGCGACTACTATGCGGTGGGGGATCTGTTCGACATCCTGCCGGCCCTGGAAGCGGCTTTAGGGTCGGTGAAGCGTTAACCATGCCCAGGTGGATTAGGCCGCTGCGTTTCATCCCAACGGGCGTAGCACAGAAACTATCTTCAGCATATGATGCAGGCACACGAATTACCTTTGCCCTTAGCCTTGTTTTTATCCCGCCGTGTGGTTAAAACCGGTTTATGAAGCGAACCGAAATCAACCGTCTCTTTCCGGACATCGATCCCGGGAGGATGTCCCTGCTGCCAGTGCTGGATCAATTTCACCAGGGGGTCATGATCACCGACACCCATGGCGTCATCCTTTACATGAATGACACCCAGGCCAGAATTGACGATCTGAGGATCGACGACGCCATCGGACGGACCGTCAGGGACCTTTACCGGGTCGACGAGGGAACCAGTCCAACCATGACCTGCCTGAAAATCGGCAAGGCCATCGAAAACCTGGCCTGTTATTACCGCACCCATTTGGGAAAAGTGGTCAACTCCGTCCACAACATCTATCCCCTTCGCGCAGACGACCGCCTCATCGGCGCCATCTGCTATATCACCGACTACAAGAATATCGAACAAACCCTCGCCGCCATCAGCCAGGCCGGATCGCCGCGATCCGTTTCCACGTTTGGGGTATCTCCGGTGATAGGCATGAGGAAACCCGGAGGAAACGGCACCCGCTTTACGTTTGGCGACATCATCGGTGCCCATACGGATCTGCTGGCTGCATTGAAGGCCGCCCAACTGGCCTCCGATTCCCCCTCACCGATCATGGTTTTCGGCGAAACCGGCACCGGCAAAGAGATGGTCGCCCAATCCATCCATAACCACAGCTCGCGTAAAACTCAGCCTTACGTGGCCATCAATTGTGCGGCCATCCCCGAGAACCTGTTGGAGGGCATGCTCTTCGGCACGTCAAAAGGTGCCTTCACCGGCGCGATCGACAAAGCCGGGCTGTTTGAAACAGCCGACGGCGGCACCCTTTTTCTGGATGAAATCAATGCCATGTCGCCGGGCCTGCAGGCCAAACTGCTCCGTTTTCTCCAGGAACGCAAAGTCCGGCGGGTGGGGGCCATGCAGGAGATCGATGTGGAACTGAAGGTTATCAGTTCCGTCAATGTTCTCCCCCACGCTGCCATCGAATCCGGTTCGATGCGCGCCGATCTGTTCTACCGCCTGGCGGTGGTGTTCATCAGTATTCCCCCTTTGCGCGAACGTATGGAGGATCTGGGTCGGCTGGTCAGCCATTTTCTGGCCAAGGCCAACGGTCACCTGGGCAGACAGGTCACCGGAATAGCCATGGATGTGATGGGTCGCTTCAACCGCTACACCTGGCCCGGCAATGTGCGCGAGCTGGAACATGTGATCGAAGGGGCCATGAATATGGTAGGTGCAGAAGCAACCATCCGGATGCATCACCTGTCGGTTCCGTTTCTAATGGAGCATCCACGACAGGCCACCGCCCCGTCTCATGCCCGTTCAGCGAACCGCAGCGGTCGGTTCAACCCCGCCTTTTCCGCATCGTCAGAGGATCCTGCCTTCTCGGGTCTGACCCTCCCCGAGATGAAAACCAAGAGCGAAATCGCCAGCATTCAGGCCGCCCTGGCAGCCACACGGGGAAATGCCGCCGGCGCTGCCCACCGTCTGGGGATCTCCCCCCAGTTGATGCATTACAAACTGAAGCGATTGGGTATCGATCGCCGAGTCTTCAGAGAGACCGGGAGGACGAAGAGGTGAATCAGTAGAAAATAAGGTAAGGTCAAAATCGTGGGCCTGACGTTCCAAAAAAAAGCTATGGTTTTGCCTTTCCGGTGGGAAGCGATTATCGGGACAGGATCAATGTGGCCTTGTTGGAACTCATCGAAAACGGCGACTACCAGGCGATCAGGCAAAAAAGGGTCGGGAAATGAGTATCCCATTTTTGCCTGACCCCTGACACGATAACAAGCGCGAATTCGCCATCGACTTTTTAGGGAACAGCTCCATGGAAATAGAACTGTTTGAAATAAAGGACCACCTATCGCGCCACCGGCCGTTCAGTGATCTACCGCCGGCTATCCTCGACGGCCTCGTTTCACATATCGAAGTGGCCTATTTCAGAGCCAAGAGCACGATCCTTGCCTTGGGGCAGGACAATTACGCTTTATACTTTATCCGCAGCGGGGCCGTAGAGGTCAGCCGAAGCAGCGGAGAACTCTACAACCGCTTCGGTGAAGGGGACTGCTTCGGTCAGTTCGCCCTCATGCGAAGCAAGCGTGTGCGCTATCCGGTCAAGGCGATCGAAGATACACTGGTCTACCTCATCCCCAACGCTCAGTTTCAGCATTTGTGTGAACAATTCGACGGTTTTGCCGACTATATGGAAGAAAGCCACGGAGCCCGTCTGCGTCAGGCAGTTAACAAGGTTAGAGAGGATGGCTACAACCCCTTGTTGGCTTCGCCGGTGCGCAAACTCATTCGCCGGGAGATCGTTACCGCATCACCATCCGCCAGCGTTCAGCAAGCGGCGGAAATTATGACTCGTGCACGGGTGTCCTCACTTCTCATCATGGAAGAAGCACCTTCGGTTGGCAGTCAGGGCGCCATCGCCGGTTTGATTACCGATCGCGACCTGCGGGCCCGCGCGTTATCCAAAGGGCTTTCCCTGTCGACACCGGTCCGGGATATCATGTCCAGGGAAGTCATCTGTTGCCGATCTGAGGCTTACGCCTTCGAAGCCATGCTCACCATGATGCGCCACAACCTGCACCATCTGCCGGTGTTACACCAAGGCAATCCCATCGGCGTGATCACCGCTGCCGATATTGTCCAATATGAATCCCACGGCAGCGTCTATCTGGTGAGTGACATCTTTAAGCAAACCGATGTGGCAGGACTTAAAGCGATCAGCGAGAAGGTCAAGCCATCCTTTGTCCATATGGTCAACGAGGATGCCAATTCGCACATGATCGGCAGCGCGCTGTCCTTCATCGGGAGCAGCATCTCCCAACGGCTGCTGCAGCTGGGTGAAACCAAGCTCGGCGAACCCCCGATCCCTTATTGCTACCTGTTACTCGGGTCAATGGCCCGGCAGGAGCAACTGATGGTGACCGATCAGGACAATGCCTTTATTCTTGACGATCAATTTATTCCACAACAGCACGATGCATATTTTTCCGGCCTGGCCGCATTCGTCAGTGACGGTCTGGCCGCTTGCGGCTACAGTTACTGCGACGGTGAAATTATGGGCACCAATCCACGCTGGCGCCAGCCACTGAAAGCATGGCAAGAGATGTTCAGCAACTGGATCGATGACCCCGATCCGGAGGCGTTGCTGCACAGCTCGATTTTTTTTGACCTGGAGGGCATCCACGGCCAATTGAAACTTGCCGAGGCACTCAAACGGCTGATCCGTGAGAAGGCACCCCAAAGCCGTAAATTTTTGGCCCACATCGCCCGCAATGCGCTCATGCGCAATCCACCCTTGGGGTTTTTCCGACATTTTGTTTTGGAGCCCAATGGAGAGCATATCAAAACCTTTAATCTAAAAGAGCGCGGCACCGCGCCCATCAGCGATCTGGTGAGAGTCCACGCACTGGCTTGCGGGTCTCGATCATTAAATACACTGGATAGACTTGCCGATGTGAATGAGACGGATCTGCTCCCACAGGGTGTGGGCAGCGACCTGAACGATGCGCTCGAGTTCATTTCAATGGTGCGAATTCGCCACCAAGCCAAACAGATTGACACTGGCATCGAACCGGACAATGACGTCGAGCCCACGCGCCTATCGTCATTTGAACGCCGGCACCTTCGCAATGCCTTTCAAATTGTCGATAAGAGTCAGTCTTTCTTACGTTATCGCTACACCGCTTCCGATGGTATGCGCGCAATCAGATGAGGATATCACCCGGGCCATGAAAACTTATTGTTCAGATCGACCTGGTGCAAGCCGCTTGGACAAAGACCGAGCAAACCGGCATGTTGACTGGCCAAGCCGATACATCGAGATGGCTGCCAAAACCCGTGATGCAAGACTTCACACCTATTACCGACAACCTCTGGCTCCCGCAGACACGCCCATTTCCCGGGTGCCCTTATTAGCCTTAGACCTTGAAACCACGGGACTTGACGATCAGAATGATGCCATTATCAGCATCGGCCTCATCCCCTTTGATTATTACCGCATCCGGTGCAATGGGGCGGTAAACTGGATCGTCCGACCCAACCTGCCGATAGCGGAAATAGCGGTAACCATTCACGGCATTACCCACAGCGACGTGGAAGCCGCGCCAACCTTTGCCGATTATTTTGATGCGCTGCTTCAGGCCATGGCCGGCAAGGTGATCGTGGCCCACTGCCATGAAATCGAGCGTCGATTTTTGAAAGCGGCAACTATGCAACTGATCGGTGAACAGCTTCAATTTCCGATGATCGACACCATGACGATTGAAGAGGAAAAGCACCCATACAAACGACCCAACGCCATTCAGCGATGGTTTGGTGAAATAAACAGTCCCTCGCTGAGACTGGATGCCTCCAGGTCCCGCTATGGTCTGCCGCCCTACCACCCCCACCATGCCCTCACCGATGCCCTGGCAACGGCCGAACTGCTCCAGGCCCAACTTCAGGATCGCTATGATCCTCAAACGCCGGTTGCCCAACTTTGGGTATAGATTTCGATGGATTAAAACAGCATCCAGGAAACCGAAACCTGCGGGGCGGTCAGGGCGGCCACGTGGCCGTCGAACCAGAAGTGGGCAACCGGCCAGCAGGTCTCATCGTAGGTCAGCGTCATGCGTGTATCATCGACGATCGCCACAACCCGACAGCGGGAAAGGCCGACCATGCCCTTCCCCACGGCCTTGAGTACGGCTTCCTTGGCGGTCCAGAATCGGAAAAAGGCCTTCTGTCGGTCCCCGCCCACCAACTGCCACTCATCGTCATTGGCGACCTTGGCCAGCAAGGCGTCGTTTACCGGCCGGATCGTCTCCAGATCCATACCCACCGGCAACAGGGACGCCACACCGCCAACCATGTCGGATTTATGGGTCAACGACCAGTGGACGCCGCCTACCGGAAGGGGCACGCCTTTTTCGTTCTTGGGAAAAGCATCCAGGTGAAGCCCGCTTTGTTCACATGATTTCATCAGGGCCGATCGGGCAAGACGGCTCAGGGCCTTGACCTTGTCACGCCCGTTAAGGCGTTTATCGGCGTCAGAGACCGGCAGGATCACCGGAAATATCTGAGTTGCGGCTTGCGTCATGGGACTCAGGCCGACACGTCGGATTCTTTTTGAATGGTCAGGGCCATTTCGTAAACCGTTTTCCGTGGCAGGTTGTATTGTTTGGCAAAGGCTTTGGAAAGTCCCGCAAGATGAGAGCCGGGCTGAGCCAGCGCTTGGCGAAGCGCTTGGGCCAGGTCAGCATCGGAGATTGGAGCCATCGCCGCTGCGCCATTCACCAGCAGCGTACACTCTCCTTTGACTTCGGGGCGATCGGTCAGAACGATTAGAATCTCAGAAAGGGTGCCGCGGATGAACTCCTCGTGAAGTTTGGTCATCTCCCGGGCCAGTACCGCGGGCCGGTCACCCATCACCGAGCGGATCTCATCCAGAAAACCAACTACCCGCCGGGGGGATTCGTAAAAAACCAGCGTCCGGGGTTCAGCGCGCAGCGAAGCCAGCAGATCCATCCGTTTACCCTTCTTCTTGGGGGCGAACCCCAAAAATATGAAAGCATCGGTAGGCAGTCCCGATGCACACAGGCCCGTAATTGCCGCCGACACGCCCGGGATGGGAAAAACATTCAGGCCCTGTTCAGCGGCTGCGCGCACCAGCCGGTAGCCGGGATCGGACACCGACGGCGTGCCAGCATCGGAAACCAGGGCTACAGCTGCTCCGGACCGGATCTTGTCGATCAGTTCCGGGGTCCGCTGGTGTTCGTTGTGCTCATGGCAGGAGATCAGGGGTGTACGAATGCGGTAGTGGGACAACAGCCGGGCGGTGTGACGGGTATCCTCGGCGGCAATCAAATCCACCCCGTTCAGGGTCTTGATGGCGCGCAGGGTGATGTCTTCCAGATTGCCGATGGGTGTGGCCACCACATACAGGCCACCGGGGCATCGAACCGGTTCCAAGTCATCCGTAGGCAAGGGCAAAGGCATTTTTGATGACCTCGATCTCGATTTTCCCCGATGCGGTGTCGATGGCCACCACGTCGAAACGGGCGCTGGCTTCAGTCTGACCGGACCGTTTCAGGTAGTCCAGGGCAGCCATTGATATTTTACGCTGCTTGGCAGGGGTGACAGCCGCTTTGGGGCTGCCGAATCGGTTCGTGTTGCGGGCTTTCACCTCCACGAAAACAAGGGTGCCCTTCTCCTTGGCGATGATGTCGATCTCACCCAGCTTGGATCGATAGTTGGTCTCGAGGATACGATAACCTGTTCGTTTCAAAAAATCCGCGGCCAAACGTTCGCTCTTTTTGCCAAATTGTTGTTGCCGATTGAGCATGAATTAGTTTAATTGGTTGGTTTAATTGGTTATCTCAATCATCCAATTCCTAAATCCATTCACTATTCGATGATCGATGTTCATTTTCTCTTGTTTCCGCCCTCAGTCTTCTGACCGTCGACCTTCCAGCTTGACCTTTGAGCTTCCAGCTTTGACTTTTCAGCTATCACACATACTCGCGCACCCCTTTGAAGGTCCGGCGGTGGATGGGGCTGCATCCGTGGCGCATGATCGCTGCCCGGTGAGTTTGGGTGGGATAGCCCTTATGCCGGTAGAATCCGAATTCAGGAAACAGGGTGTCCACCTGGATCATGATCCGGTCCCGGGTAACTTTGGCCACGATGGAGGCTGCAGCAATGGAGATGCTCAGCGAATCCCCCTTTTTGATGGCCTGCTGGGGCAGGTTTGAAGCAATGGTAAAAATACCGTCGACCAGCAGATGGTCCGGGCGGGGCTGAAGGTTGGCCACCGCTATGGCCATGGAACGCAGCGTGGCCTGCAGGATGTTGATTCGGTCGATCTCGACCGTATCAACCACGCCGATCCCGATGGCGCGGGCAACGGTATACAATCGGTCGTAGAGGCGGTTGCGCTTGGCCGGCGTCAGCTTTTTCGAATCGTCGATGCCGGGAAGGTCAGCGCCGTCGGGCAGGATGACTGCGGCAGAAACAACGGGGCCGGCCAGGGGACCCCGGCCGGCCTCATCAATGCCTGCAATGATCGGATGGCCCATGTCACGGGCCTTTTTTTCAAATGCCCAAAGGTCTGATATCAACAGTTTCCAATCTATTTGAATCGTTTTTCCCGGATTCTGGCAGCTTTTCCGCGCAGTTTACGCAGGTAGTAGATCTTGGCCCGCCGCACCCGGCCGCGGGTGATGACTTCAACGCGGTCAATGATGGGCGAATTCGTCGGGAAGACTCTTTCGACCCCCACCCCGTAGGAGACTTTGCGGACAGTGAAGGTCGCGTTGGCCATCCCTTTTTTCCGGCTGATGACAACGCCCTGGAAAGCCTGGATCCGCTCTTTGTTGCCTTCGCGGATCTTCACATGAACGGTGACGGTGTCTCCCGGTTTGAAGTGAGGCAGATCCATGCGGAGCTGTTCTCTTTCGATGTTCTTGATGATTTCCATGATCACTCCCTGAAATTGGTTTATCCTTAAAAGTATCGCTTCGTAATCATTCGCTTTTCCGACGGTTTCGTAAGAAGTCCGAGATCAAGGCTTGCGAATCCCGAGGAAGGAGGTGTACGTGTCGTACTCCGCAGTGACGAGGGATGAAGCCTAACGCTGATATCGGCCTTCTTACGTAATCGTCAAATTTCTCCGCCCAGCACCCGGTCCAAGATGATCGACACCGCCGATCGCACCGACAGATGGTTGTATGTTCCCGCCCCGGTCAGCGGATCCAGAATGAAATCCGCGTCAGCCATGAACGTGTCGGAAAGTCCCCAGGCCGTTCCGAAGGCCAATACGAGCGGCGTCCCGTCGACCCGCAGCATTTCACGCAACCGTCGGTATGACAGGCCCCCCACGTGTCGTCTGGCCGTGGTGGCGACTGTTTTGGGCCGAAGCCCTTCCGCTTCGGCAATTTCACTGATCATCTCGGCGATGGTTGCCTTGACCCGGACCAGTTCCAGTGCCTGCTGTCGATTGGGGTTGTATGTGCTACCCACCCCGGTGATCCAGTGGCCAAGGATGCGGTTCACAAGCACCATCTGGTCTTTCAGCGGGGTGATGACATAGTAGCCTTTGACCCCATAGGTTCTGCTTGCCCTGGCAATGTCGTGCAGGTCCAGGTTGGTGACCGCCGAAGCGATCGTTTCCCCGTTCTTATCGATCACCGGATGGTGAATCAGGGCGACATAAAGCCGTTTACCCGATGAGCCTGTCAATGTCCCGGCGCCATTTTTCCAGTATGTCCTTCTCCTGCGGAGAAAAATCCCGCTGTGCCAACAGATCCGGTCGCTTCATTACCGTCCGCATCAAGGCGGTTTCCCGGCGCCACCGCTCGATCTCCTGGTGGTTACCGGACAACAACACATCGGGTACCGGCTCATCGTCGAAGATTGGCGGCCGCGTATAGTGTGCGTGCTCCACCAGTCCGTCACAGAACGTATCGCTTCCGGCGGAGTCATCGTTTCCCAGTACACCGGGAATCAGACGAGCTACCGCATCGATCACCACCATGGCACCCAACTCGCCGCCGGTGAGAACGAAGTCGCCGATGGAAATCTCACCGTCCACATGTTGGTCGAAAAACCGTTCATCCACGCCTTCATAGCGACCGCAGACCAGAATGAGTCCATCCTCGGATGCCAGCGATTGAGCCAGGACCTGATCGAACCGCTTGCCCTGCGGGGAAAGTAGCAGCGTCGTTGCCGATGGCATCCCGATTTTGGCTTCCGCCAGGGCCGCAGTCAACGGTTCCGGTTTCATCACCATTCCGCAACCCCCGCCGTAAGGCCGGTCATCCGTGACCCGATGCCGCCCTTCGGCATGGTCGCGGATATTGATGGTCATGGGGTTGATTTTCTGCCCCTGAACCGCACGCCGGATAATGCCGTGATTCCAGAACGGGTCGAACAGTTCAGGGAAAAGAGTCAGTACACAAACGTCCATGGTTCCATCAGCCACCCTATAGCCCTTCCGGCGGATCCACAATCATGGTCTTGCCTTCCAGGTCGATCTTCAGGACCACGTCGCCGATGGCGGGAATCAACATTTCCCTCGTCTGTCCGTCCTGCTTGCCCTTGACCACGTATATGTCATTGCCAGGAGTAGGAATGACTTCGTCGAGACGCCCCAGCAGGGATCCGCTGGTATCATAAACGCGCAGCCCCACCAGGTCGGACCAATAATAGGTGTCTTCCTCAAGCGGCGGCAAGCACACTTTGTCCACGAATAGTTCCGAGCCGATCAGGATTTCGGCCTGACTGCGGTCGGCCAACCCTTCAAGGGCCATCAGGAGCAAACGGCCGTGGGACTGCACCCACTCGACGGTCAGCGTCCGAACCGAGCCGTCGGGAAGCACTGCCAGGATCCCCTCCCCCGCTTCATAAACGGACAGGGATTCGGCATAGGAGTGAACCTTGAGGCTGCCCCGAACACCGTGAACGCCGACCACCCGGCCCACCAGGACCAGATCGTCCCTGTCGTTGAGGCTACTCGATGATTTCAAGAACCGAACGCTTTTTTATTTTGGCGGAGGCCGCACTCAACAGGGTTCGCATGGCACGTGCCGTACGCCCCTGCTTGCCGATCACCTTGCCCAGATCCGCTTTGGCCACTTTCAATTCAAGGACAGACGTCTGGTTGCCCTCGATCTCCTCAACGGAAACCTGGTCGGGAAAATCCACCAACTCCTGCGCAATGAACTTGATCAGCTCTTTCATAGCTCCATCTCCTTTGCTGCGGCGGAGAACCAGGTTCGGCGCAAACCGTGACGGATTCGTAAAAAGCCAGATATCTGCGTTACGCTTCATCCTTCGTCACTGCGGCGTACCGTAAGTACGGCTCATTCCTCAGGATTGAAGATTCCCTGGGAATCTTCGCCGTATGGATGACGATCGATTTCAAGTTCGCTCACGGACCTTGCTCGCTTTCGCGGCTCGCAAGCCTTGATCTCGGGCTTTTTATGAACCCTTTGGAAATTCGACTATTAATGCGTTCATCATCTCTGAGGCCAGTCAATGCGTTAGGAGACTGTTAAATGATTACGATTGGAATCGATGTGGGGTCAATCAGTGCCAAGGCGGTCCTGATCAAGAACGGTGAGCTGATCGGATCGAGAGTGATGTTGACCGGGTACAACGCCAGAAATGCCGGGGAGAATGTGTTCGCCGACCTGCTGGCGGAGCTCGGCCTCGACAAAGCTGCCGTGGATCGGATCGTGGCAACCGGCTACGGTCGCAACAGCGTTGACTTTGCCGACAAGGCCGTGACCGAAATTACCTGCCACGCGGCCGGGGCCCATTTTCAGGACCCGGCCGTGCGCTGCGTCATCGACATCGGCGGTCAGGACAGCAAGGCCATCGCCATGGACACCACCGGCCGGGTCACCGACTTTGCCATGAACGATAAGTGTGCCGCCGGCACCGGTCGGTTTCTCGAGGTGATGGCCCGGGCATTGGAGGTGGACCTGGATGCCTTCGGGGAGATGTCCCTGAAAGCAGACCAGCCGGCCGCCATCAGCAGCCTGTGCACCGTCTTTGCCGAATCCGAAGTGATCTCCCTCATCGCCAGGGGCGAACGCCGGGAGAACATCATTGCCGGCATCCACGAATCCATCGG
>RCNC010000753.1_pt1 | contig 21075 bp, 18 predicted proteins | sample 2041301 | NCBI WGS metagenome assembly RCNC01 (sample SAMN09708231, study PRJNA481090) | Marine sediment metagenome, whole genome shotgun sequencing project. | biome: marine sediment; feature: ocean; material: sediment; isolation source: Sewage treatment plant 13A marine sediment (STP13A) ...
GATAAAATCCTTCTTTATTTGGAGCAGCAGTCAAAGTGATGAAAATATACCCTTCTAATCTATTCCGTAGTTCATTTACAATCAATTTGCCAATTCCTTTTGATTGATAATTGGGATGAATGACAATGTCATTAGATTATTTAGGTTTTTTTTAATTGCTAATCGTATATATATTAGCCATAAAAAAATTATACGAATGAAGCTCTCTTGTTCCATGAGGTAGGCTCCAAATCAATTACACCAAGATTCTTATTACAGATAGAAGGAGAATAAGCCAAAGCACCCTTGATTACAGATCTCTAAATATCACAGGTTTTGACGGGCCTTCCAACGTATGAATATGTTGGAGAGAGCACACGTTTTGAAGAGTCCAAAATACCTGAGATACATGCCAGATCGTGCAGGTTCCAAGAAGCATCATTTTCGAGTGATTACCATGATATATCACAGGTTCATGGCGACCCGATCGGAAGATGGTATCACAAGGTTGTGTTTAGGCGATCCAAGGCCAGCCATCTGACTAAACCTTTAAAAAGTGGTACCCCATCATGTTGTGGTTCTAAGATCGTCTCAGGTCTGGATTGTGAAAGAGATTATAACATAAAACCTTATGGTTTTGGATTTGCCAGTTAGAAGGCTGTAATAATAAAGTCTCAACTATTCCAGGACAGAATTATACTCTCCAAGACGCTTATCCGATCGAATTCAGAAAAATTGATAGCATAAAGAAGTCAAAGCCCGAAACTGCTGCCAATAATGTTGTGATTTGGAATATTACGATTTTATTGAAAAAAGATTAAATCATATTAGCAGGCCGCATTCTCCGAATTTGATCAAGTCTTCATATACAGGGTAAACTGTCATGCTTTAACTTGCAAACGCAATCAATGCGAGAAGTGTGCAGGGCGATTTTACCATACAAACTTCATAAAGAAACCGGTTCACATTTGTCGAAACGCATCAGAAGTATATTCAAAATGAGCGATGTTTTTCATGGTATAGTTCACATAATCGATATTAAGGGGAGAATACCCATATTTCTCCGTCCTGTTTTTCGTCATTTTCTACGAGTAATCTATTATTATCAACCACCATTAAAATCCACTGTTATGAATGGTCGACTCGTTATTGCTTTGAATGTAAATTTTTCTTGAGGTGTTAATTTTTCTATGTGCTCCTTTAAGATTCTTACAGAAAGATATGGACTAGTTTATGTCATACCATAGGTCTGAATATAATCGCATTTAAAAGTATCAATTATAATTTTAATTCAATCAGACGCTATTGAAGCCCCTCCGCTCAGTATCACCCGTAAACTAGAGTATCTAACGGGAAAGCAATTTATTCCCAAGGGATTTCAATATCTAAAAGTGGCCCGTATTGCTGACAACCCAAAACGTCCCAATCTCCAGGACTTCCGTTAGGCTGAGTACGATAGATAGTAAATTTGATGGCATTGGCTGGATCAAACTCCACAAAATGTGAAATTCTTTCAAGTGGGATGTTAAAAAGTTTAGAAATATTTTCTTTCGTTATGGTGCCGCTTTTTTTCACTTTTTCATAAATTTCAGAACTATAAAATATTATGTCAAAGGTAACCATGTTTACCCCTGCATCCTTGCTACGAATAGTTCCAGCCAGATCAATTAACTTTTTCATATACATATTTTCCTCCTCATACGCCCGCTTCTGCTATATGTATTGGGAACAGTTCCATAGGATCATCTACTTTAACTATATGATTTATATTCCATTGATATCCAGGAGTCGATTTCATAGGTAGTTTCGTAGTAGCAGCCGTGCCGGCCGTACCTTTTATCCCTGGTATTCTAGCAAAAAACAGCATGCGTAAAGCCATATCAGTAACTTTTCTGGCTAAAGTGTCATCTTTGGAAACAGCTTCTATTACGACACAAATTTCATGCGCTTTCGTTTTTTTAACAGGTTCAAGTTCTTTTAGAACACCGTTTTTACCAAAAACATGAAAATATAAGTTGTAATCACTATTTCCAAGCAAATCTGTAACACTGTCGCGACTCCATTTTTCGACCTGATCAAAATGTTTGATGATATATGGGTCCCTGATAGCCGCAATACCCATGTAGCGTTCTCCGATTCTTTTTGCGCCTTCAAGTTTAACAAAGATTTCCTCAGACGGAATCCAGCTTGCTCCAGTAATACGTGCAGTCTTTTCATCAAACTGTTCATATATACAAGCACTCATATCCAACATACCTCCTGCAGCGTGCTCGTAAAATGGAGTTGCTCTTTCATACATAGAATGCCCGCAAACTGAGGCTATAGTGCATCTTTGGTTGGGATGACAAGCCGTAATTTTAATGTCATCATGAGTTATTTCACCGATGACCGTTTCTTTACCCATGAAAGGTTCAGCACATAAGGATGCACATTCAAGCATTTTGCCCGTATGATAGGATAGACCTTCTGGGTAACCTGCTTTTATAGCCGGCGCTGCAAAGGCGGCGATATCTCCGCTACGACCACCAATAATAACATCAACCCCTTGATTTAGAAGTTGTATATAAGGATGTATTCCAGCAACTCCTACAATACGAGTAGACTGTTCTACATCTTCAGGCGTAAGGCTTGAAAATCCATCAAGGCCTTCTATGGTTTCATTATTTTGTAACTTTCTATTAAGATATTCCTTTGAAACCTCAGAGTAAAAATACCCAATTCTAAATTTAGGCAGTTGGTGCTCGGTTGCAATTTCTGTTATTAAATTTACGAACTCATCCACACCACTATTACTGCCTGAGTCCCCCGCAGAGCTTACAATATAAGGAATACCTTGTTTTCTTGCTGCTATCAGCATCAATTCTAACTCCTCGCGAGCGAATAGGCCTAAACGAATATCTTCACCGAGGTATACCGGACCAGGATCAGAGCTACCTCCATCAGCCACTATAACATCAGGCTGACTTTCCATGCCTATAGTAAAGCTTTCTTTTTTTGACGGAATAGTTCCAAGATGCCCTGTGGAGACTAACAAGCGAATACTCTCTGTATTCATCAATAACTCCTTTTTTTAAGTGAGTAAATTTCCGTTATAAAAATCAATAGACCAATAAAAACACCAAAAATAGAATATCGATTATTGGGATACATCAGAAGTAGGCCCGTAATTATACATAAAAATCTTTTCCAAAGTTTTAAGTTATTGAATAAATAACCAAAAAAACCGGAAGCTATAAATATAGTTCCTGTCAAAGCACTAAGGTTATACATTAAGATCTTAAATGTTTCTCCTCGGCCCAAAAGTGCTGGTTCGATTACAAAGAAAAAAGGAATAATAAATGCGACAATACCAAGCCGCATTCCAACAAGTGCGACTTTTATCCAGTTTCCGCCACCAATATTTGCTGCAATTATACATCCTGTACAAGTAGGTGGAGTTACAGCGGCTAATGTTGCCCAATAAATCAGGAACATATGTGCAGCAACAATATCAACACCTAATTTAATAATTGCTGGTGCTATTAAAGCAACGGATAAAATATATGTTGCAGAGGTCGGCAATGCGGTACCAAGTACAAAAGGTATGAGCGCTGCAATAAGAAGAGCACTAAACAAATAATCACCACCCATTTGTACTATAATTGCGCTAATTTTTGGTGCAATTCCTGTTATTCCAAGAAGATTTATAAACATATTGACACTTACTAAAATCGGTACAATCATAGCTACAGCTTTGCCGCCTTCACTTAAAGCTGAAATAATCTGAAAAAACCTTTTTTTTATTTTACTTGGATTTGAATCAGAAAATATAAAAAAGATAATGACAGCCGCGCAAGCATAAAACCCGGCAGTAATTAAAGCGAAACCTTTAAATAACAAATAAAGAAGGATGCCAATTGGAAGGAAAAGGGGTACAATTTTAGACCAAACAAAAACTTTTTTCAATTTAGGTATATCATTATGATTTAAAGCGGGTAAGTTTAGCCTCAATGCTTCAAAATGAATGCCAGACATCAAACCTGCATAAAAAAGAAAACAAGGGAATAAGGCATACCCGATAATTTTTATATAAGATATGCCTGTTAATTCTGCCATTATAAATGCAGAAATTCCCATAATTGGCGGGGTAAAACCACCTCCAGTGGACGCCATTGCTTCAACCCCACCGGCAAAATTTGAATTATAGCCCAATCTTTTCATTAAAGGAATGGTATAATTGCCTGTAACAGACACATTTGCAATTGAACTTCCCGAGATACTTCCAAATAAGGCACTTGATACAACAGCCACTTTGGCCGGTCCACCCCTAAATTTTCCAGCTATAAGGAGAGCTATTTCAGTAAAAGTATCACCACCTCCAGTGGCTGACAGTAAAGAACCAAAAATTAAAAACATTGAAATAAATGTAGCAGATAATCCTGTAAGTGAACCATATATTCCTAAGTAAGAGTAATAAACAGATCCAATAACATAATCTAATGGGAAACCTGGGTGACTCCAAATTCCAGGCATTATGGGCCCCAAAAAAACGTATATAAACATAAATACAACGCAAATAGGGATTGCCAAACCTGTGGCGCGCCGAGACGCCTCAAGAACAACTAACATTAAAGTTGCACCTATTACTAAATCAAACAATGAATAATCACCTGGATAAGTATAAATATTTGACCAACTTAAAAAGATATTTAAATTAGCAATAAATAATACTAAAATTAAAATAATCTCAATTATATAAGTTGTAACTTTAGACTCACTATCTTTTTTAAAAGGGAAAAGTAAAAAAACCGTTGTAAGGCCCAGAAACACGTGTATTGATCTTAGCTGCAAATCATAAAAATTCACAAAAACAGGTGCTATTAATTGGAAAACCCCAAAGATGAAGGAAACAGATAACAGAATTGATAACCTTATTTTTTTACGCATTCCTCCCCCATATATTGGGATTTATCTAATTATTTCCAATTTTAAATTAAACGTATGAATTTTAAATTATGTGAATAAAATCAATGATTAAAAAATATTCTCGATTATGATTATATAACGTCTTTATATTCAGGGGGTATTAATCTTTTAGGAACACTAATACCTATCTCTTTCGCATATTGAATAATTCCAGCATGGAAGAGATATTTATCATCTTCGGGTGTAGCATTAAATGCATCAACTATTGGGTTGACTCCTTTACACGGTGGGTAAGCGTTTGTAATTTCTTCCCATCCTTTATGAACAGCTTTAATTATCCTATACCCAATTTCTTGAGACATTCTTGAACTACTCATAGTCATGACTGAGGAATTCATTTCATAAATATCGCCAACTTCAGGTAAAGTTATTATAGTGCCCTTGGGAGTTTTAATTAAAGTATTTAAAGGATCAGCTGCTTGGATTTTTTTTGCATCATCGTCGGTAAATCCAATTACTGTTAATGGTGTTGTGTAATGACATGCCATTGCGGCTGCATCAAAATTATCAATCGGGCCCCCCTTAAGCATTCCGATGATACTACCTTCTTTAATTTTTCTGACCGCGTCATTAAGAGAGCTTGGAACAAATTTAACTTCGGTATTCAAATATTTATTAACTGCAAGACATCGTGCATTATCCCTTGTTCCTGGAATGCCAGGTGCGAATCTTTTATTTTTCAAGTCGGACCAGGTTTTAATTCCTAATTCATCTGCTTTATCTTTACGGACATATACACGGGCAATGTTAGTACTACGTAGAAACATTAACCGAACTTCATGCCAAGCACCAACTTTCTCGAATTTCCCTTTACCATCATATACATTTGAATATACTGCGGGACTTCCGCTTGAAGACCAGTTAAATATATTTTTTTTCATTCCTTTAGCATTATCGTAACTTCCACCGCTTTCAACAACAGTATTTATAAGTTCAGAATCATGTTTAGCGATAGCAGAAGCAATTCCAACAGCAAAAGCATACACACCTGAAGTTGTTCTCGTGCTTCCCATAGATATATTAATAACATTAGACTTTTTATTTGCGGCATATACATTGTTAAAGCTAGTCCCAATAAAAGTATTTAAACTGAATGCCAATAAACTTAAAATAAGAATTTTTTTCATGATAATTCCTCCTTTTAAATTTGCTATTTTAAGCACGAAGTGAGTATTTTTGTAATAGTGGATTATTGAATTTTACTTAATTTTGCTTTATAACTTCTAATTGGGAACTAGCCAAAGAACCTTTATCACCAATTGCATCAATTTTATAAATACCCGGTGTAATAAATGTTGAAGCTTTTGGCACTCCACCCACTGGTTCTAATCTAAAGGTACCAACTTGATTTACTTCACTGATGCCACCACTTCCTGAAATTCCAAATTGTAACTGGATATTTCGAACATATAAAATAACCTTCACTTTTTCTTGAGGGATAAAACCGGCTCCTGTAATTATTAGTTTTGTTCCAGGAACACCGCTATTTGGAGTTATACTAATTTGAGCTTTCCCTGTTCCGCTTTGCTTTGATATTCCGGCGCAACCAAATGAAATAAACGAAACCAAAAAAATTAAAAGAATTAAAGTTAATGTGTTCTTTTTCATAGAAAACCTCCTTTCTTTGATTGTTATTAAGTTTTGCGGGCTTTTACTTTGGAGTTAAAAAATTTAAATTTTAATGAAATAACTTTTTGCTATTGCTAATTTTTCAAAACGATTAAGAGACTCGACAGTTGCACTTTTATTCTTCAAACTTAGGGCAATAATTATTGTATTTATGAGTAATAATGGAGCACATTGAAAAGCAATGAAAGAAGTCGATTCCGCCGGAGAATATACATTTATGTCTGAGATTAAAGGAGAAAAAGGACTGTCGGTTATTGAAAGAGTCTTAATCTTATTTTCTTTACAAAAATTTATAAATTGAAACAATTCATTTACATATCGTGGAAAACCAATAACTATTACTAATGCATCCTTGCCAAGCATGTTAATAAGATCATAAACATCAGAATTTAAAGATAATATTCTAGTGGTTTTTATTGATAGCTTGGAAAGACCAAATGAGAAGTGACAAGCAAGAGATGCTGAAGCTCTTGTACCAACAACAACAACTTCACTTGCTTTGCTGATAGCCTTAACAGCATTATCGATTGATTTTATATCTGAAATATTTCGCAAATGTAAAATATTTTCAATTTCTTTTTCTATAATTTCCGATATTAAATCTTTTTTTTGTCCTTTCACTTTACCCGTTATTTTAAATCTTTCATCTCCTTTTAAATCACTTCGAACAATTCTTCTAATTTCTTTTATAAAATCTGGAAACCCCTCAAAATCCAAGAATTTAACAAATCTAACAATAGTGGCTTCGCTGACACCGGAAACCTCAGCGAGTTCTTTTATTGTTAAGAATGCGATTTTTTGATAATTTGCCAATATCTGCTTTGCCAATATTTTTTGACTGCTGGAAAAATTATCGAAATCTTTCTTAAGCAAATCAAAAATCGCAATTCTTGTTTTCATATTATTAAATTTCTTAATTTAAATTTATAAAAAATTATTCAAAATTGAGCATAGAACTGGAATTGGCTTAAATGACGAGAAATATTTCATATACATATATAATGAAAAATAGCATGTCAAATAAATTTTTTATTTTTGAGAACTTTTTGTTAACATAAATTAAAAGTTTACGATATTATGTTTTAATTAAAATATAAATTCAATATGTTAACATCATGTGCACGATTAAAGCCTGTATCTTAATCGGCATATACCAGGGAAGATCAACGATAGGCTTTTTTGGTTTTATTCCTTTTGCAGAAATTAAAAAACGAAACCTCTTTTGATTCAGATATCTGAATTCTACAATTATAAATGAAAATTGCCAGCCAATATGCCTACAAAAGGTTGGAAATATGATTCGTTTAAAGGCTTTCAAGAACTAATGCAGATGCTAATTATATGCTAGAAATCTTATCTTTATGACGGCCTCCAAAAGGGTAGGTTCCTTTCCTCCATCAGCTGTCAATTACTTATCAATTCCGTTTGCGATTTCTGTTACAAATGCTGAATCCGATCGTGTCAGTATTCCATACAGATATACTATACATTGATGTTAATGCCGGTGTGTTTGTCGGCAAGGAGCCTGAATATCTCAAATGGCTGGTTGAAACCGTGCAGTCTGTCATAGATGGACCCTGTTACATCGATAACCCGGATCCCCAGGCGATTTGAAATGGATCTCTGGGCAATCGGTTTAAGCATATGTGGTTCCCCGGCGATGTTCACTGCATTGAGGTTGTCGAATGAAAGTTCCGGGACATCAATATTCCGGTCATAACAGTTCGCCGATAGTGCATCGATTCTATTTGAAACTTTTTCAAGGGTTGTTAGTTTTTGCATATTTCCTCCTGTGATTTTATCTTCAAGTCATGTGTAGAGCGGGACTCTGATTCTAATTTTCGTATGAGCAACTCTCCACGAAACTGAGATCCATCAAGTGAATCGTAGATATATTCCATGGTCAGATTCCCAGTATAAAAAAAGATTGACAGGTATCCAATGGGTGTCTATATAGACAAATAGATAAATAGATAAATAGTATGGTACTATTGTGCTAAATCCGATAAAACACAAACGATATACTGATCACATTGTTGAGGAATTAAAAGAGTACATCCTCAACCACAACACGGAGTCGGGCGAAAAACTGCCCCATGAATCCGTGTTGGCGGACGAGTTCGGGGTGAGCCGGGGAACCATTCGTGAAGCCCTGCATATGCTTGAACATGATGGTATTGTAAACGTCAAAAAAGGACCAGGGGGCGGGATCTTTATTAGTGAGGGAAACTTGGTCCAGGTGATCGATTCCATTTTTTATGCATTGCGATGGGAAAAGATATCTCTAGCCTCTCTCCTGGAAGCACGTAAAACTATAGAAGACAGGACTGCCCGCCTGGCGGCCCTGAGAGCTACTGCAGCCGACTGCAAAAAAATCGAATCGATCCTGAATAAAATGGAGGTGACTGAGATCAGCCATGCTCAGTTCATCAGCTACGATACTGATTTTCATGTGGCATTGGCAAAGGCTGCAAAAAACGAGATCCTGTATGTCTTTATGGTGGCGGTGAAAGAGCTGCACAATCGTCTGCTTGACCAAATCGAACTTCCGAAAGATCTGAATAAAACAGCCATTGGATACCACCGTCAAATCTTCGAGGCGATCAAAGCCCGTGATTTGGATAAAGCAGCGGCATTAATGGCGGAGCATCTGGATTATTTTGGAAAGTATTTTCAAGATTTGAACATGACGGATATCCAGACATAACCCGAAGGCTGATTAAACGCGCGACCTGAAAACTTGTGTAGAAATTGAATCGGATTGATGGTCTATTGATTCGAATTGGCAGCATAAACTGTAAACCAAATGGAGGGGTATCATATGAAGGAACCTTGGAATAATGAACGGTTATGGCGTGTAAGCCCGGCCAATTATCATCCCGACGTACTGGCAACGTACAATTTCCCAGAAAAAATTGAAATTTTGGACACTACCCTAAGGGATGGTGAGCAGCAACCAGGGCTTTTTATTTCTCCCGCAGACCGTATTCGCCTGGCCCAGCAGCTAGATGGGATCGGAGTGCAACGTATCGAAGCGGGCAATCCTGCTATTTCGAGGCAGGATGCCGATTGTGTCAAATCCATCACCGACCTGGGATTAAAAGCTCAAATCTATGCTTTTACCCGTGCCATGGCCGCTGACGCAGATCTGGCTAAGGCATGTGGCGTGGACGGTGTTTTGATGGAAATACCGGCAAGTGAGCATCTACTGAAATATGGTAAGCGCTGGTCCGTAGAGAAGGCTATTCAGGCGTCCATCGACGGTACGGCAGCCGCCAAGGCCCACGGGCTGAAAGTGTCCTTTTTCCCGGCTGATTCGGCACGAGCTGATATTGAATATTTGCTGGATATGATCGATCAGGTCAAGACCGAGGGGCACATGGACAGCCTCGTACTCGTGGATACGTTTGGTTGCTATGCCCCTCAGGGGGCTGCCTACACAGTCAAACGGATCAAAGCCCGCTTTCCAGACTTGCCCATAGAGGCTCATTTTCATGAGGATTTTGACATGGGTGTGGCCAATACTATTGCAGCCATGTCTGCAGGTGTCAGTGTGGCTCATACCACCATCAACGGCGTCGGAGAGCGGGCCGGAAGTGTCCCCTATGAGCCATTGGTATTGTCGCTCAAACTACTCTATGGCATAGATACCGGCATCGATTTGAGTCGTCTGGTAGAAACATCAAAGATGTTGCGTGAAATGATAAAGCTGAATCCACATCCACATAAGGCCGTTGTGGGAGATAATATTTATACGTATGAAACCGGCTTGCCTTGGTCCCTGTGGAAAAATTGCCGTGATGAAAATCCAACCGCCATGTTTTCCTGCATGTGGCAGGTTACAGGTCACTCCGGACCGGCAATTGTTATCGGCAAAAAAAGCGGCAAGGACAACATTGCCGACTATTTGGGCCAATTGAATCTAGTTGCCGATGCAGATCAGGCATCACAAATTCTGAGTCTTGTCAAAGATATGGCGTACCAGGTGCATCGCTCCCTGAAAAAGGAAGAGTTTATCGAAATCTATAATCAAGTGACCGGCAACTGAAACCCGAACCGATCGTTTTCAATTTTGACAAGATCGCATGGAGGACAATATGACAGTGGAACTACCACCAGCATTAAAGAGGTTGAAGCCTGTGGCTGATGAGGCTAAGAGCTCTCCCATACGCAAAGTGATGCAAATGATCGAGAAGCGGGATGATCTGCTCAGTCTGGCTGCAGGGGAAGCCAGGTTTGACCCGCCGGCCCAGTTGATAGCAAACGCCTGCGAAGCCATGCAAAACGGCAAGAACATGTATACCTCCACCAGTGGAATTCCCTCCATTCGCGAGGCGGTGGCAAGGTTTGTTCAGCATCTTTTTGGGGCTGTTGTGGACCCGGACACGCAGATCATCTTAACCGTAGGAGGTATGGAAGCGATTTACCTGGCCACACGGGTATTGGTTTCAGAGGGGGACAAGGTGTTGCTGCCTGATCCAGGCTGGGGTGTAATGGTGCCCATTATGGATCGCAAGGGTGCCCGGATAGAATACTACCCTCTTATTGAAGAAAACAATCAATGGTGTATTGATGCGGACGAAATTTTGACCCGTATGGATGCGGGTACAAGGTTGGTGGTAATCAATTCGCCTTCCAATCCCGCCGGCGCCACCTTGAGCAAGGAAGGATTTATGCGCGTGCTGGCAAAGGCCAAGGAATTGAACGCCTTTGTCATGTCGGATGAGGTCTACCACAATTTTGTCTACGAAGGTGAATTTACGAGTGCCCTGAGTGCTGGTGATCTGGATAATCTTATCGTTATAAACAGCTTCTCTAAAACGTTTGCCGTGACAGGTTGGCGAATTGGATATGCCATTGCCCATCCATGGCTTATCCGCCAGATGGTCATGTACAAAGAGAGCACATCGCTGTGTACATTTGCCGTAGGACAGTGGGCGCTGGCATCTTATCTGGCTTCAAGCGATGACTACCTTTCCAATGTTCGAGAACTGTGCAGGGTCAATATGACCATGATGGTGGAGCGTTTGAATGCAATTTCCGGTGTACGTTGTTCAAAAGCTCCGGGGGGATTCTACCTCATGCCCGATTTCTCAGAACGTTTCGATTCTTCACAGGCAGTCTTCGAACACCTGCTGAAAGGCGGCGTGGCTGTAGTCCCAGGAAATTTTTTTGGTTCCCGGGGCCAGGCGAGTATTCGCATTATGTTTGCCGCCAACACCGATTTTATCTCAGCATGCATGGATCGTATTGAGGCCGTGTTGCTTTGATGTAGGACCATCGGTAGCTGGAACTACCGCTGATTACCAAAATTTTGTTGAATGGGTCGACATTAACATGGAAAATATTAAGGAGGAAAAATGACAAAATTGAATAAGGTTTGGCACAGGGGTGTACTACTGATTTCTTTGATGGTCCTGGTATTGGGAGTGAATCTGGCTGCGGCTGACCCCCTGAAAGTGTGCATTGCTAATTTTGGTGAGCATCCTGTTCTGACAAGTGTCATTGAGGGTGTTAAGCAGGGCCTTGCAGAGAATGGCTATCCGGAAGGCAGCAAAGTAATATATGAGGAGAGCCACACCAATTTTGATGCCACACTGGTGCCTCAGATGGTCCACAAATTGATGGCCGATAAGCCGGATCTGATGATATCGATCACCACGATGGTTTCGCAGACCGCCAAAAATGCACTCATGGGTACCGGTATTCCCCTGGTGTTCACCACGGTTACCGACCCAGTGGCAGCCAAATTAACGCCGTCTTGGGATAAGGGTGATGTCGGCGTAACGGGTGTGTCCGACATGCAGGATATGGGGGCGGTGTTCGCCTTTACCCGCAAGCTGATGCCCAAGGCAAAAACGTTTGGTGTGCCTTACAACCCAGGCGAAGACAATGATGTGGCCTTGATCAAGCAAATGCGTGAACTGGCACCGGCCAGCGGTTTTGAGATCGTGGCGGTGGGTGTCGATAATACCAACGATATTCCTGTACGGATTCAGTCTTTGAAGTCAAAAGCAGACGTGATCTATATCGCGGGTTCCAACCTGCTACAATCTGCCGCACCTGCCATTGCAGCTACGACCCAACAGATCGGCATGCCCACCATCAGCGTCAACCTCGATTTTGTAAAAGACGGATTGTTCATGGCGGCATTTGCGGTCGATTACCACAAGGTGGGTGTCAAAACCGGTATGGTTGCAGCTCAGGTGCTGAATGGCCAAAGCCCTGCTTCCATTACCCCCATCCGTATGCTTTATGAGGATCACGTTCCCCTAATCAATACAGACCTGACGAAGAAATTTGGGGTGAGCATACCAGCGGACATGCAAAACTGTGATTGTTTTGTATCCAAATAGTTTGTAAGATAGAAGCATTATAGCAAGAGGAGTTCTGCCAGCCATGTTGCGTGTTTCTAATATCCGGAAGATTTTTTTTCCCGGCACACCGGATGAAAAAGCCGCCCTTGATAATGTGGATCTGCACCTGAAGCCGGGTGCTTTCTGTATCATTATCGGAAGCAATGGCGCCGGTAAGAGCAGCCTTTTAAACGCCGTTGCGGGCAAGCTCGATCTGGATCAGGGGAAAATCGAGATCGATCAGCAGGATGTTACATCCCTGCCTGTTCATAAACGTGCAACATATCTGGCGCGGGTATTTCAAGATCCCATGGCCGGCACGGCAGCCAGTATGACGGTGGCCGAAAACTTGCTCCTGGCGGATTTACGTGGCTGCCGCAAACGTTTTGCACCTGGGCTGACAACCAAACGACGCAACCTATACCGGGAGCGGCTATCTATTTTAGGCTTGGGATTGGAGGACCGTCTCGACATGGCAGTGGAATTGTTGTCGGGCGGTCAACGCCAATCCCTATCCCTTATCATGGCCGTGGGCAATTCTCCCAAACTATTGCTTTTGGATGAACACACAGCAGCGCTCGATCCCCGTACAGCGGAAATTGTCATGCGATCCACAATAAAGACTGTAGAAAACTTCGGACTGACGACCTTGATGGTTACCCACAACATGCAGCACGCGGTGGATTACGGTTCCCAGATAGTGATGATGTCTGCGGGAAAAATCAAGCTGGTTATCGCTGGATCGGATAAACAGAACATTACGGTCAATGACCTTATCGCTCGCTTTGCGGTCAAGGACGACAAGATTCTTTTACAGAGCATTCATGTTTGAATCACTGACATCCATATTTGGCAGTTATGTGGCATTGATTCCCATTACCCTGTCTCAGAGTTTGATTCTGGGTTTCGTGGTAGTGGGAATCATGCTGCCCTTTCGTATCCTAAGCTTCCCGGACTTGACCAGTGAAGGTGCATATCCATTCGGCGGCTGCGTCTGCGCTGTGCTAATGGCTTCCGGCGTGCCGCCTCTTCCGGCCATTTTATTGGCAATGATGTGCGGATTTATAGCCGGCTGCTGCACAGCGTTTTTCCATCTGCGTTTCGGAATCAATACATTGCTGTCGGGTATTCTGGTTATGACCATGCTTTACAGCATCAATTTGCGCGTCATGGGTCGCTCCAATATTTCGATTTTGGGTGTCGATACCATATATGGCTGGGTCAGCCGTCAAAACCCAAACGCACCGCATGTCAAAATTATCCTGGTCGCAATGGTGACCGTCATCATCATCGTGCTTCTGAAGCTGTTTTTTGCCACCGAAAAAGGGGTGGCTGTAAGGGCTGTCGGTGCTAATGCCGAAATGTCCGAAGCCCAGGGCATCAGTGTCTGGCGGGCCACAATCCTGGGTATAGGGACGGCGGGTGCTTTTTCAGCCATGGGCGGCGCGTTGATGATACAGTCTCAGGGGTTCGCAGATGTCAATATGGGTTTTGGTGTGTTGATCAACGGCCTGGCATCCTTAATCATCGGCGAAGCCATCGTTGGCCGCAAGACCATCTGGCGGCAGCTGCTGGCTCCCTTTGTCGGTGCACTCACCTATTATCAGCTCGTTTCGTTGTGCCTGGCTGCTGGAATGCCGCCTCCGGATCTGAAACTGGCCACGGGCTTTTTCGTTTTGATCATGCTGGCCCTGCCAAGTCTAAAACGTACCCACGGGCTGCCGAAACGTGAAAAAGTGCGAGAGTAGCCGAACCATGTCGATTGGTTATTGAACGACTCCCGATAGCTTTTCACTGGTTGACACGGAATTGTTAGGGTGGGGAAACGGCTTCGGATAAATCGGAAGCGTGGTAAATACATGCCGATGATGTAACCCTCTGAAAATCTATCCCCGGTAGCACCAGGCACCTCAGAGGCATTTAACTAACCCATCGCAATTTTTTATTCAATCCTGCTCGGTTTCTGCCGATATTGCCGTAGATCAGCAATGGCGAAATTAGCGCGGAAATCATAAAAGAAATGGAATTTAATAATGTTGACGCAATTGTATAACCCGAAAAAAGGCAAAATGCGGATCGTGGGTCTGATATCAGGCTCGGGTAAGGGTCTTGTTGCCGTCATGGAAAGACAACAAAAGCTCAGCGCCATGTCTAAAAATAATTTTGAGGTCGTGGGTATCTTTACAGACAATGCCAGCAGTCAGGCTTCCGCCATCGGCAGCCTCTTCGGCATACCGGTTCTAACCAATGACATTCGTCGTTATTATCATGACCGTGGGAAGCCGATAAATGATCTTAAGATGAGAGAAGCTTATGATCATGAAACCGTACGTCTCATCAAGCCCCTCAACCCGGACTTGCTGATCTTTGCAGGCTATGTCTGGGTGGCCACCCATGTTCTTGTGGATGCATTTCAAATCATCAATGCGCACCCTGCCGATCTGTCCATCATACAAGATGGCAGACGAGCCTATGCAGGCGCGGACGGGATTGGTGACGCCCTTATGGCGGGCGAATCACAATTGCATTCCTCTGTCCACCTGGTCACGAATGAAGTTGACGGCGGCTCTATTCTGTTTATTTCAAAGCCGGTGCCGGTAGAAAAAGATGTGGACCTTGATGGCCGTGAAAGGTGGCGCAAATACCTGAAACTGGTGAATTGCCATTCTCGACACCTGATGTCCCTGGCAGTTGAAAAACTGGCTAATGGTGATTTTGCCAGAGATGAAGCCGGGAAGATCCATTTTCAGGGTACTGCTATTCCCTCTGGTTACAGAATATAATCTGAATCATAAAAATTAGGATGTAAGGACATCCGACGGCGCAGAGCCTATCTCGGCAGTCGGCGATGTTCCTTTTGAAAGATCAAAATGAGCACAAGAAAATGGATTGTTGAGATCAATAAACAGATTTATTTAGAAACGATGTCCGACAAGCCTTTACAAAAAACCTAAGTCAGATCGACACATTTTCTTAGATATCCATCGTTATGAGGACGTTATTATGAATTATGATTTAAATGTCTGGTTAAACGGTAAACTGATCCCCTGGGGAAAGGCTACTGTACCGCTATTATCACATGGGTTTTCGCGGGCATCGGCAATTTTTGAAGTTTTTGGAACTCACGTTGGTCCGCAAGGGACAATGGCATTTAGAATGGACGAACATTTAAAGCGACTGATGAAAAGTGCCGAGTTGCTTGAAATGGATGTGGCCTTTTCTATTGAGAAGCTTGTTGAGGCAATTAAAACAACTGTTCAGGAAAACCACATAGGAAAGGGACTTGTAAAAATATTAGCTTATTGGAGCGAAGAATCGGTTATTCAACTCATACTGGACACCCCGCTGGATGTTGCAATTTTTACCATCCCGGAGAGCCAGGAATTAGCTTTAGACAACTTAAAGCCAATATCTGCATGTGTTTCCAAATGGCGTAAGATCCACCCGGAAACGGTACCGGTCGCAGCAAAGGCCTGTTCTCATTATTTGAACGGCTATTTGACCCGTAAAGACGCAAAGAATCGCGGTTTTGATATCGGGATTATGTTGGGGACAGATGGTTTTTTGGCTGAAGGTTCTATTGAGTCAGTCTTTATCGTAAAAGATGGTGTTCTAATAACCCCTCCCGTAGGACGGGTTCTATCAAGTATAACGCGTATGTCTATTCTTCAGGCAGCACCGAATATTGGAATCCCCGTAATGGAAAGTGCAATCACCTCAGATGAACTTTACTCAGCAGATGAGATTTTTATCGCACATACTGGAATTAAGGTTTTGCCGGTCAATCTTTTTGAAAACAGGAAACTTCAGACCCCCGGTCCCGTAACCAAGAAAGTAATGGAACTGTTCGCAAATATTATTCATTTTGAGGACAATCGTTTTATCGATTGGTTTCAGAAATTGACATAAAATATCTCCTTTATTCTACTTAATTTATAGCAAGGTGATTCCATGATTTTATTCCAACCATATACAATTGCAAAAAAACTCGAAATTCCTAATCGAATTGTGATGCCGCCATTGGTGACCCGACTTGCTACCGACGAGGGGCTGGTCACTAAGGAATTAGTGGATCGTTATGTTCTTTACGCTCGAGGGGGAGTAGGACTTATTGTCACTGAGGCCGTTTCGGTAAAAAACCAAAAGAGCGGTCCGCTGATACGTTTGAGTAACGACAGTTTCATTCCAGGTCTGAAAGGTCTCGTTGAACAAGTTCACGATGCTTCTAACGCCAAAATTGCACCCCAGCTGATTCATTTCTTAAAGATATCTCGAAGTGGCTACAGACAAAAGGTCGAGGATCTGACCCTAAATGAAATCGGTGAAATACCAGTCCTATTTGCATCTGCTGCATATCGGGCATGTGAGGCTGGATTTGATTCTGTAGAACTCCACTTTGCTCATGCATATACCATGGCCTCCTTTCTCTCACGCCACAATAATAGGATAGACGAATACGGCGGTTCATTCCAGAATCGAATGCGATTAGCCCAGGAAGTAGTGGAAGAAACTAGGAAAGCTATCGGAGATAATATAGTGCTTGGGGTCAGAATAAACGCCGATGAATTCACCCTCGGCGGCAACACACTTAAGCAATCCAGAAAGATTTCCATAATGCTAGCAGAATTGGGCTTAGACTATATTAGCATTTCAGCAGGGGGTAAGTTTGAGGACGCAAAATCCAAAGTGGGAAGTATTTTAGATCCATACACCAAAGGTTATAGCGGTCATAGAGCGATCCCCCCGGCCTGGATGCCTGAAAAGGTCAACGTATATCTCTGTTCAGACATCAAAAAACATATCAACAAGCAGGGATATAATACTACCATGATCACTGCAGGCCGCATACCTACCGCCCATGCCGCAGAAGAAATCCTTGAACAAGGAGATGCAGATCTTGTTGCTATTGCCAGACCTATTCTATGTGACCCCTATTGGCCTTTAAAATACCGGGAAGGGCGAGAACATGATGTGCGAAAGTGTAATTATTGCAACAAATGTAGAGACAAAGACTCTGCTCATGAAAAAGTGTTCTGTATTCAATGGAAAAGAAAAGACGACAGGGTGGGGGCACCACTGTCCTATTGAGAAATGTCAGCTATTAAATGCCCCCGATAAAATATTTACAGCAATGTGCCGAATTATCGATCCTAAGGGATCAAAGGCTTCGGACAAGAATTCTTAAAGCAATAAAAATTTGGAGGGCTATAAGTTGGAGAAATCTGACCGAAGTGAAATCATCAAATCGGTGTGCATGCTCTGTTACATGGTGTGCGGAATCGATGCTTATCTGAAGAACGGCAAAATCGAGAAGGTGCAGGGGATGAAGGAGCATGCGGCCACAAAGGGGATCTTGTGTCCCAGAGGCTTTAATTTGCCAAGCTATGTATACTCCCCGGATCGGCTCAAATACCCAATGATGAAAGACAAAGATGGTTCATTTCAAAGGGTCACCTGGGACAAGGCTTTGGATACGATCGCTGCCAAGCTCCAGAACATCAAGGACACATACGGGGCCAGGTCTGTAGCTCTTTCCGTAGGTTCCATCGGAGCGGAAAATATCCTGATATCCGCCTTTGCCCAGAGATGGCGCGGCGCTTTCGGGACACCGAACTTTTTTTCCATCGAAGCCCACTGTTTCCGGGCCCGGATCATGGCAAGGCTTTTTACCTTCGGAACCTATCCCTTGTCGGATTTAGATGCGGCTGAATGCGTGATTCTCTGGGGTCACAACCCGGATGGTTCAGAACCGCCAGTAGCGGCAAGACTGCACAAATTGGTGGATAAAGGGCTCCAAATTATCGCTATAGACCCCAAACGGATTCCTCTTGCAAAAAAAGGGATTCATGTGCCAATTAGGCCTGGCACCGATGCTGCCCTCGCCCTATCAATGATGAATGTCATCATCTCGGAAGATCTTTATGACAAGGAGTTTGTGGCTACCCACACCATCGGATTTGATCAGCTTCGGGATCATGTCAAGGCCTACTCGCCTGAGAAAGTTTCAGAAATTTGCAATGTTCCCGCTTCTGAAATTTACAAAATAAGCCGAATCTTTGCCATGGCCGACGGTGCCTGCATCGAGCAGGGAATCAATACCCTGGATCAGCACATAAATGGCTTTCAAAACAGCCGTGCCATTGCAATTTTACAGGCCATAACCGGAAACTACAACCGGCCAGGCGGATGGTGTGTAAACCCGTTCATGCGGCTGACGGACCTGAGATTACCGGTGGAGGGGAAACCCATAGGTGCTGATCAACATCCGATTTTCCATTCCTTCTGGGGGATGACCAGCACTTATGGTCAACAGATGTTGCTGCCGGACGTGATACTTACAGAAAAGCCTTACCCCATCAAAGCCATGCTTGTGAGCGCTGGGAATCCGGTTGCCTCATGGCCCGATTCAAAGAAAATCGCCAAGGCATTCAAAAAATTGGAACTTCTGGTTGTATCGGATATCTTTATGAGCGAAACTGCAAAGTTAGCGGATATCGTGCTGCCTGTTTGCACTTCCGTGGAAACGCTTGGATTAGCTTACAATTACGGGCTGACCATGGGGATTCCATTCGTCATGCTAAGTAAGAAACTGATCGAACCCTTAGGGGAATGCAAGCCGGACTGGTTGATTTATTCGGAACTGGGGCGACGGATGGGCTATGAGGAATATTTTCCGTGGAATACAGATGAAGAGATTGTGGAGCATATGTTACAGGCCGGAAAATTGACCATACAGCAATTAAAAAAGGGAGATCAAGAAGGTGTGTTTTACGGGGAAAAGTCTTACTCTGTGCCGGATGAGCTAAAGACGCCCTCAAAAAAAATCGAGCTCTATTCCCAATCTCTTGCCGATTTCGGGGAAGACCCGATACCGCTCCACAAGGAGCCGACTCAGAGCCCTGTCTGCTCTCCCGATTTGGTCTGCGATTATCCGTTAATTTTGATTACCGGCGCTAGGATACCTGAATACACTCACTGGCAAATGAAGACCATTCCGGAATTGAAGCGGCTGGCCCCGGATCCCGTTGCATGGATCCATCCGGATACAGTTCGAGAGGCAGGGCTAAATAACGGAGAATGGATTATTGTGGAGACAAGAAAAGGCCATGTAAGTGTAAAAATCGAAGCGACGGAGGACATCATCCCCGGTGTGATAAGCCTGACTCACGGGTGGGAAATGGAGCTCAATGCGAACAACCTGACAGAGTTGGAAGCCTGCGATCCAGTAACGGGATATTGTGAATTCAGAAATGTGGCATGCAAAATCAGGAAAGTCAGTTAAAATGACAGCGCTATTGATAAAAAGCACCTTTAAAAACACACCGCAAGAAAGATATTTGGAAGATTTCTCCGAGGGGGCTGTATATGAATTTGATCCTGTTACGATTTCAGAAGAAGAAATCATCCAATTCGGAGAAAATTTTGATCCACAGATTTATCACATAGATCCAGAGGGCGCCAAAAAGACGATTTACGGTGGTCTTATTGCCAGTGGGTGGCACACCTGCAGCCTGATTATGCGTTTGTTTGTAAAAAATTACCTGCCAGGTCCCGCTAGCCTTGGAAGCCCTGGAGTTGATGAAATCCGATGGCTAAAACCGGTGCGACCCGGTGATGAACTTATCTTGCGTATTACAGTGCATAAAGTGAAAGCTTCTCGAAGCAAACCTGATCGAGGTGTGTTGTACTCCTTTTGTGAGATGGTAAATCAAAAAAACGAAGTAGTGGTATCTATGATAAACCTGAGTCTGATCAGATACCGGAATGTAGGTTCCAAGAAATTATCTCATTGATTTTGATGAAAAAACAGTAAGGCCATTGAAGGACAGCTTAGTAAGAAGAATCAGTAAAATTAGTCATATTGAGCATATCGAAAATAAACTCATACCCCAAGGTGTCGAGGAAGGCGTGGAAATTTTGATGACGGATTGGCCTGGAATATAAAGTCAAAATATCACCCATATCACCATCCAAAATGCGCTGATGACTACTTGAGTATCTCCAAGAGGGTTTTATAAATCCATTATTCAACATCAACATATTCCATACTAACAAACAGCAGATGATCATAATCGCCTGATGTGGCCTCGCTAAGATATTGGTCAATATATTCTTTATCAGCTCCGGTTCGCATTAAAGCTTTCTT
>RCNC010000754.1_pt1 | contig 21071 bp, 17 predicted proteins | sample 2041301 | NCBI WGS metagenome assembly RCNC01 (sample SAMN09708231, study PRJNA481090) | Marine sediment metagenome, whole genome shotgun sequencing project. | biome: marine sediment; feature: ocean; material: sediment; isolation source: Sewage treatment plant 13A marine sediment (STP13A) ...
CCTGCAATAATGGTACACATCTTTCCTAAAAGGGCATTTCCTTTCTTTTTGGCCATTTGGCCAACACGCTTATGCGAAATGTTGGTTGCCAATTCTTGGAATGAGGTATAGACAAAGTTTTTATAAGGATCCCTATCTGTTCCTATATCAAATCCGTCAGCAATTAAATGCTGGGTCGTGATTTCAACCTCACGCATATTAACCCTTCCTGATAGGTATAGGTATTTGTTAAGCACATCGCCATGGCGATTCTCTTCTGCTGTCCACGCACGCACCCATTTAGACCAGCCATTTTTCTTACCATCATGCTGATTTACGCCTTCAACATCCATTAACCAAGACTCATAGGTCGGCAAAGCTTCTTCTGTAATAGTATCTGCTACCATAGTTACCCAAAAGTCATAACCCAGTTCTTTGGATTCTTCACGCAATTGTTCAATTGAACTTAAAAAATCGTCACTTTCTGGATCAGGAAGAAAATCGGAAGGCTGCCAAATGTCTTCTATGGGAATAAGGAATGAATCCATAAAATCACCTACTTGAGGCTCTATGGCCTGCATTACTTCCAATCTAATATTCTTGGTAACCATAATCTCATTTTTAACAAAGAACGTTATTATATCCTTTAATTATTGATAAAATTGTGCAAAAATTTAATTTCTACCCTCTTCTTCAGGATAAAAAGTATGTACGGAATCACTCTGCCAAATCTCTTTTGAAGCTACATCAATTACTGATAAAGGCCCCATAAATGCAGCCCCTGTATCTATGTTCCAAACATTGGCCGCTCTTTGTGGGGTAGTCTTACCTAAACGTGTAACTGGAGTATGGCCAATGAAAATCTCATTATAATGAAGCAACCTTTTGGGATAATATTGATGTTCTTCTTGCAATGTAGGATTCAATGAAAGTGCCAATTCCCATAGCGTCCTGTCCCAATAAAAGGTCTTCGGGAAATATTCATGCGCTACACCCTTAACATTGGTGAAACCAGCATGTAGATACAACCGATTATCAGAATCCAGAAAATAATTTTTCAATCTTTCGAAAAACCGAATATGTTTCGCTATCGTATATTTATCGGCTTTTTTATATGAATCTATACTTGATGCACCCCCATGTTGCATCCACATAGGATTATCCGCACCTTTTACCAACCAGTCCGAACAAAGCTCATCATGATTCCCGCGTAAATAAATGCAATTATGGGTTTTTTCAAGCTCAATCAAAAAATCAACAGTTTCTACAGCTTGGCTCCATCCGTCAACATAATCCCCCAGAAAAACCAACCTATCTTCTTCAGAAACAGCTGCTCTATGCAATACTTGTTCAAGTGCTTTTAATCCAGAATGGATATCACCTATTACCAATGTCCTCATTGTGCAAAAATCGCAATAAGCACAAAGACTACAATAATAAAAAGGACTAAAAAGAATATTTTCCAGAAAGAATAAGGTCTTGTCCCACTTAATGTGCCGGTTTGGCCATTGATGTAAAAATGATATTCCTTACCATTATACTTATATGAACTAAGATAAACGGGCAGCAGAATGTGTTTAAAGGTTTCATCAGATAGTTTGATATCGGCATGGTTGATTCGTTGTGTGTCCCCCCCAATGTCCGTACGGATCCAATTATAGGCAATGTGCTTTGCTTGCTGGAAAGACTGATGATGGCCATCTTTGAGCGAAATCGTATACTTCTCAGTAACAAAACCTGCCAAGTATTTTGAATTAAAAACTACGAGTTCCTTTAAATTCCAGTGTGCAATTTGAGAAGGAATGTCTCTTCGTTTTTTTTCCGAGGCATTGATCAGAATATCATCTACAAAACCATTGACCGTACCTGATGCATGTGACCATCTTGTCTTTTGAACTTGCCGAGTCTGCACACCTTTTTTGGTCCGTACTGTTTGTGTTTCGTAGTAATAATCCCCACGTTGTCCTTGATATTCTGCATATAAATTTGAATCAAAGGTCCAATACGGTATGTAGAGACCATGGAGTCCTTCAGGGTCTAAAGCTGCACGTTTTAATTTGTTCGGAGCAAACCAAATTCTGCTTACCCAATTCTTGAAAATCAGTCGGGCTTTTTTTGTATCCAATTGAAAAGGTACCAAGGCCCCAGGAAGAATCCATCCTTCTTTTTCAATATCCTCCCGAATTAAGGGTTCACCGCAATAGACACAATCTAGGGACTTATAGTTTTCCTCAACATGTTGATTTGCTCCACAATTTTTACAATGAAGTAAATCAATGGTTTCTGTATAGGCATTTTCGCCAACGACTTTCAGGTAGTGTAGAAGTTCCAACTCTTCAAAACTACTTTTAGCCTGTTCAATAAACTCCTCATATCCGCAGTACGCACAAGTCAGTTGATGCGAACCGGGTTTAAATTTGAGTTCTGCCCCACAATTGGCGCATGACTTATTGACTTCGGAATTTAAGGTTTCTTCCATATACAAAAGTTAGCCTTCCCGCATTTGTGCAGGAATTCTATAAAATATTAATATGGCTTACGCTGTTGGTAAAGGTGGTGGTGTACTGCCTCCTAAAAATACCTTCAATTCTTCAACATCTTTTAAAGCAGTCCAATTAGCCATTCCTTGTTTCCATACTAAAGAATCCCTATTCACTGTTCTACTAGCAAACAATTCCTTTAACTTATCGAAAGTCACGGGGCCTGCCTGTTGCCCATTCACGGCATAATGGTACATCACCTGTGATGGCATTGGCGGAGGTACAGCAGCCACTTGTAGTGGTTGCCCACCAAAAGGTTGTTGGGTTCCCGGTTGGCTCATCATATTACCCATTTGTTGTGCCAATACAAATCCCATGCCCATTCCCATTCCAGCTCCAGCAGTACCACCTTCATTTTTGGCAGCAGCTTCCATGGCTTTGGCAGCTTTGAATTGTGAAAGTTTGGTCATATCCAATTTATCAAGCCTACTGTATTCAAATATTTCCTTTTTAAGTTCTTCGGGCATCGATACATTTTCGATATAGAATTTTTCCAACTCTATACCCACACGACCAAATTCAGGTTGCATTACTTCCCGACAGGTTTCAGAAAGCTCGCTGGTATTCGCAGCGTATAATTCTATAGGAAGGTTGGCCTCACCTACTGTGTCTGTAAATCGGGTAACAATTAGACTTTTTAAATGTTCGTTTACCTCATAATTAGTGAAATTACCATCGGTACCCACAACATCAACTACAAACTTACCTGGGTCGTTGATTCTAAAGCTATAGGTTCCAAAAGACCTTATTTCAACCAAACCAAAACGCTCATCACTTAGCATAAACGGATTTTTGGTTCCCCATTTCTCATCAGTGAACAAACGAGTGGTCACAAAATATACCTCAGCTTTAAAAGGGCTGTCAAAACCATATTTCCATCCTTTTAAAGTCGTTAAAATTGGAAGGTTTTTAGTGTTCAAAGTATAAGTTCCTGGGGTAAAGACATCGGCCAATTGCCCTTCATTTATAAAAACGGCTGTTTGCCCCTCACGAACAATCAGTTTCGCATTATTCTTAATCTCATTCTGATATCTTTCAAACCTATGGACAATGGTATCGTTAGAGACGTCTAACCATTCAATAATGTCTATAAATTCATGACTCAGTTTGTTTTTTATTTCATCAAATAAATTCATTTTGCTAGTGTTTTTAATTTGTTAAAAGGTAAGAATTTCTTTAAATGTTCCAAAGGAGAAAATCCAATTTCTTATTGGTTTCATTACCTTTCGATAGGTCTGGCAAATAGAATTTCCGTCTTTAATTTATTTGTTAACTTTATTTTGTTGATAATTTTTTAACTCACTGATTATCTACTGTTTAACTACTTTTTCTTGTACACTTTATGACATTTATCATAAAGTGATTGTTTTCTTTTTGTATACTTTTATACTTTCTTACAAAGCACTTAATAACCATAAAATTTCCAGATGCGAACAAAAACTATGTCTCCCCAAAGAAAAACATATACGCAAGAAGAAGCCTATCAATCAAGTTTTGCCTATTTCAAAGGTGATGACCTAGCCGCACAAGTATGGATTAATAAATATGCCCTTAAAGATTCTTCGGGGAATATCTATGAACTCAACCCTGATGATATGCACCGAAGAATTGCCAAAGAAATTAGTCGGGTTGAGCAAAAATATCCCAACCCTCTTTCGGAAAATGAGGTTTTTGACTTGATCAAGAACTTTAAGTACATCGTCCCTCAGGGTAGTCCCATGGCTGGTATTGGAAATCCTTATCAAATTGCATCACTATCCAATTGTTTTGTCATTGGTAATGAAGGCGCATCGGATTCTTATGGGGCAATCATGAAAATAGATCAGGAGCAGGTACAATTAATGAAACGCCGGGGAGGTGTGGGCCATGATCTATCACACATACGACCAAAAGGTTCTGCCGTAAAAAATTCGGCCTTGACCTCAACAGGGCTTGTGCCCTTTATGGAGCGTTATTCAAATTCTACACGTGAAGTGGCCCAAGATGGGCGTCGTGGAGCGCTAATGTTATCGGTTTCTATAAACCATCCTGATGCTGAGAATTTTATTGATGCAAAGATGGAGCAAGGTAAAGTTACTGGGGCCAATGTTTCAGTAAGGATTGATGATGAATTCATGAAAGCTGTCGAAAACAATAAAACGTATACTCAAAAGTTTCCCATTCACAGTTTGGAACCAAGGTTTTCAAAAGAAATTGAAGCTAATAAATTATGGAGTAAAATTGTACATAATGCATGGCAATCCGCGGAGCCTGGAATTTTGTTCTGGGATACGATAATCAATGAATCCGTGCCTGATTGTTATGCCGATTTGGGATATAAAACGGTATCTACCAACCCATGCGGTGAGATTCCATTATGCCCTTATGATTCCTGCAGATTGTTGGCCATTAATCTTTTCTCTTATGTAGAAGAGCCGTTTACAAAAAAAGCCGCTTTCAACTTCACCCTTTTCAAAAAGCATATTACAGCCGCCCAACGTATCATGGATGATATCATTGACCTAGAGTTGGAAAAAGTGGATGGTATTTTGGCTAAAATAAAGGCGGATCCTGAATTGGATGAAACCAAAGCGGTCGAAATTCGATTATGGGAAAAAATAAAAGAAAAGGCTATAAATGGTCGTCGCACAGGTATTGGCATCACAGCCGAAGGAGATATGTTAGCTGCTTTGGGCTTACGCTATGGAAGTGAAAAAGCCAATAAGTTTGCAATCGAAGTACATAAAACAATTGCACTGGAAGCATACCGAGCTTCAGTATATGCTGCTAAAGAACGGGGGGCTTTTGAGATTTTCGATGCCGAAAGGGAAAAGGAAAATCCATTTATCCTACGACTTAAAGAAGCTGATGAAAAGTTGTATTACGAAATGCTGGAATATGGCCGTCGAAATATTGCTCTATTGACCATAGCCCCAACGGGCACAACAAGTTTAATGACCCAAACTACTTCGGGCATAGAGCCCGTTTTTCTTCCTGTTTATAAACGTAGAAGAAAGGTTAATCCCAACGATAAGAACGCAAAAGTGGCTTTTGTTGATGAAGTAGGAGATTCATGGGAAGAATATGTAGTATTTCACCAAAGGTTTAAACAATGGATGGAGGTCAATGGCATTGAAACCGCAAAGAAATACACCCAAGAAGAATTGGATAAAATCGTTAAAAAATCCCCTTATTATAAGGCAACTTCCAATGATGTGGATTGGCTGAGCAAAGTGCGATTACAAGGTGCTGTGCAAAAATGGGTAGACCATTCTATTAGTGTTACCATAAACCTGCCTAACGATGTTCCAGAAGAATTGGTAGGTAAATTATACCTAGAGGCATGGAAAGTGGGTTGTAAAGGGGTAACCGTATACCGTGATGGATCTAGGTCTGGAGTACTTATTTCAAATGAGCCTGAATCCGAGGAAACCTTGACCTATTTCCCAACAAAAAGGCCGCAAGTATTGGAAGCCGATGTCGTGCGATTTCAGAACAATAAAGAAAAGTGGATCGCCTTTATGGGTTTAGTAGACGACCAACCTTATGAAATTTTTACCGGTCTGGCCGATGATGAAGACGGAATATTAATTCCACGATGGGTAGAAGATGGCTTGATCATTAAAAACAGGAATGAAGATGGTACTTCGAGATACGATTTTCAATACAAGAATAAAAGAGGTTATAAAACGACCATCGAAGGGCTTTCGCATAAGTTCAATCCTGAATTTTGGAATTATGCTAAATTGATTTCAAGTACGTTACGCCATGGTATGCCAATAGAAAAGGTGGTAGACCTAATCAATAGTCTTCAATTGGAAGGAGAATCTATAAGTACTTGGAAAAATGGTGTAGCCCGTGCGCTAAAACGCTTTGTTGAGGACGGCACCATGGCAAAGGGGCAAAAGTGCGACAATTGTAAGTCAACCAATTTAATTTACCAAGAGGGATGCTTGACCTGTACTGATTGTGGGTCTTCTAAATGCGGATAAAAACCAGCTAATAGACATAGGCATTCTTGTATTTCACCATAAATCTTTGGGGGAAGCTATATTTTGTGTTTACATTAGAGGTAACTAAGTATTACTAGAATTGATGAAGAAAGTTTTTTGTATTGGGGAATTGCTCATAGATTTTGTTGCCGAAAAGCAAGGCAATGATCTCTCCAAAGCGGATGTTTTTACCAAAAAGGCAGGTGGCGCTCCTGCCAATGTAGCTTGTGCTATCGCAAAGTTAGGAGGACTGGGTAAATTCATTGGCTGTGTGGGCAAAGATCAATTTGGTTCTTTTTTATTGAGCGTATTAGAAGATAACCATGTAGATATTAGTCTAGCCCAACGTTCAAAAACATTTACTACAATTGCTTTTGTATCCATCGCTGAAAATGGCGAACGTGATTTTGTTTTTAGCCGAGGTGCTGATAAAAAATTGAAATACGATTCTAAAGTAAAAAGTTCATTTAAAGAAAATATAGTGCATTTTGGAGCAGCCACTGCCCTGCTAGGTGGGGACTTGGAAGACGCCTATGGCAGGTATTTTTTTGATGCCCTGACCCAAGATGCCTTTATAAGTTTTGACCCTAATTTTCGTGGCGATCTTTGGAAAGGTGAAGAAGAAATTTTCATTAAAAAATGCATGCCCTTTGTACAAAAGGCCCATTTGAGCAAGTTTAGTTTGGAAGAAGCCCAATTATTATCAGGTAAGACTGATTTAGAGGAATGCTGTGCGGTCTTACATGAAGTGGGAACCAAAGTGATAGCCATTACTTTAGGAGGAGATGGCACTTTGCTTAGTACCGAAAATTCTAAACATACTATCCCTAGCATAAAAGTAAGCCCAGTTGACACTACAGGTGCCGGTGATGCCTTTATTGGGTGTCTGCTCTACCAAATAGCTGCTCTACATGACCCTATGGAAGTTCTTGAAAACTCGGAGCTGTTAATAGAGATGGTAAAAAAGGCTAACAAGGCGGGCGCAATTACAACCACTAATTTTGGGGCGATTCCGTCACTGCCCAATCAGGAACAACTCCTCGCTATAGGATGAATCAAGCGTCCCTTCATCAAATTATTGCTTTAGAAAATCATGACGCTACTAAACCTAAGAATCTTGATAAGCTTTTTGATCTAAGGTTGTCTACCAATCTTGGTCTTATTAAAGACTTGTTTTTTTCGCTCTATCCTGAAGAAACCTATACATTATCGTTTAAGAGATTACTACTGCAGCTGTCGGCCCTCTTCAAGGAAAGACCAATACCCCTTAAATTACAAGACATACGTCGCTTAAAACAAGGAGATTGGTACCAGTCCGAACAACTTGTAGGCATGCAATTATATGTTGACCATTTTAGCAAAGACCTAAAAGGATTGGAAAGTAAGTTAGGGTATTTTGAGAAATTGGGAGTGAATTTTTTACACCTAATGCCCATTACCCCAAGACCAAAAGGTGAAAACGACGGCGGATATGCTGTAAACAGTTATCACGAGGTAGACAAGCGGTTCGGTGCGAAAGAAGATCTATTAAGGCTTACTGAAAAATTGCGCGATAAAAACATGTACTTAATGCTTGATTTTGTCGCAAACCACACTTCCAACGAATTTCCATGGGCCAAAAAGGCCATGGCAGGCGATTTAAAATATCAAAAGTATTATCATATTTATCAAGACCGGACCATCCCCGATGCATTTGAAAAAACGCTTTCGGAAATTTTTCCAATGACCTCCCCAGGCAATTTCACATTCAACCCTGAAATGCAGAAATGGGTCATGACCGTTTTTAACCAGTACCAATGGGACCTTAATTATTCAAATCCGGAGGTATTTATAGCGATGTTGGGTAATTTGTTGAAATTGGCGAATCTTGGTGTAGATGTGGTACGTTTGGATGCCCTTGCATTTATGTGGAAAAAACTGGGTACCCTCTCCCAAAACTTGCCCGAGGCCCACATATTGATCTCCCTATTCAAAATGTGCTTACAGGTAATTGCTCCTGGAGTAGTATTCTTAGCAGAAGCTATCGTTGCTCCAAATGAAATAATCAAATATTTTGGTTCGGGGCCTATGAAGGGGAATGAATGTGAAATTGCATACAATGCTACCCTAATGGCACTATTGTGGGACGCCATCGCAACAAAAAAGACAATATTGCTTTATAAAAATCTCTATAACCTTCCCACAAAGCCCGAAGAAGCTACTTGGATCAGTTATATACGCTGTCATGACGATATTGGTCTTGGGTTCGATGATCGTTATATTAATGAAGTTGGTTGGGATGCCAAACATCATCGCAAATTTCTGCTGGATTACTATTGCCAAAATATTGAATGGTCTTCTGCCAAAGGCGAGATTTTCATGTACAATCCAAAAACAGGTGATGGTAGAATCACAGGAAGCTGTGCTTCTCTATTGGGTTTGGAAAAAGCCCTTGACCAAAATGATGAAGCCAAAATTAACCAAGCAATCGATAAAATAATCATGATGCATGGCATCATATTGTCCTATGGCGGTATCCCCCTAATCTATGCTGGGGATGAAATAGGCACCTTAAACGATTATTCGTACCTCAAGGACGACAACAAAAAAGAAGATAGCCGTTGGGTAAATAGGCCGTACCAAGATTGGGAGAACGTTGCTCGCCTTGATTCTAAGAAAACCTATCATTCGAGGATTTTCTTTGCATTACAGCTATTGATTCACATACGCAAACGAAACCAGGTTTTCGCAGATAGTAATAACCTTGTTTTATATGATGGTCATAACCCACATGTTTTTATTTATGAACGAACTTCAGACAATGATGAAGGTGTTTTGGTAGTATCTAATTTTTCTGAATCACTACAGGCAATCGCTGAAATTTCCTTGGGACCATATGGGTCATTAGCCAATCCTAAAGATTTGATTTCGGGTAGAGCAACGAAGTTCGTTGATGGTAAATTGGAACTAAAACCATACCAATTATTTTGGTTGTCTAAGGTCTAACTATATTTCACCTTCCGCAATATACGTAGCGATTCTTTTAGGGAATGATGCACCTGTTGATCGGTCTTTTTCAAAAGGACCCGTGCTTTCTCCATTTGGCCCTTAGCCTCTTCAAATCCGTTTAAAAAACAAATAAGATAGGTAGCTGGTAAATGCGATAGATCTTCTTTATCAGCAGGCTTCAAGGCCATGTTTTTTTCCAATTTACGAAGTATTGCATTGTTCGTATTGAAAATATGGTATAGTGTCTTTTTATCGTATTTAGGAGGGTCAAAAATCAATTCGCTTTGAATCTGATAGGTGCCATTATCCTCAAAAGTAATGTTCATTTTCTCCAAGGGGTAGTACTTTAATTTATTGGCCAGCCCCAAACGCACATACTCTGTTGTTGTAAAGGTATCATCATCGAATTCTACCGTAACCTCATCTAAAGTAGAGAAGAATAGTTTTACCTGTTCGTTGATCAGCTCAATATCAACCCTTGAAAAATAGGTTTCATCTTTGACTTTTTTCGCATTTCCGGCCCAACAGACCACAAATTGTTCTTTAAAAACTTTGTAACTGCTTTCAAGATCTTTATGTCGATTATTGAGAAAATCAATGACACCATCCAAAGTCAATTCAATATTGTTCCTGGCATGTTGCTCTATAGTTGCCACTGCTTTTGAATTGATATCCTTTAATTCAATGTCAAAGGCCTTTGGCATACTAATACTGCCCTCTCTAAAAAAGACCATACCCCCATAATATTTCCAGATATTCTTCCGAAGTGCACATACCCTACCATTGGATTTAATAGTGACCAAACCAACAACCCTACCTTCCTCTAAATGCGGAAATGGGATATTCTCATAGGCAATCAAAGGCGGATTGTCCAAATAAGCATTCACCAAATTCTGGATTTTGCTATCGTCGAAAAAATCGACCCCAACAATCTTATTGTCCTCATCTTCAACCCCGACGACTATGAAAGAATGGTTTTTTGGATTACTATTGGCAAGGGCACAAACGTGTTTAAGAAATTTTGCTTTTCCTTCTTTATGGCCAATACTTATAAAACGTTTTTTGTCGTAAAAGCTATTCTCGTCGTTATGTGCGAGGAGGTTTTTTACCAGAAGTCGTTTGTTGATCATAGTTCTTTCTTCACTATTGTATTACTTGCCTGTGCCGTCGGCATAACAACCAAATCGGCAATATTCACATGAGAAGGTCGGGTTACTACAAATAGAATAATATCGGCAATGTCTTCAGGTTTCAAGGGTTGATACCCCTCATAAACCACATCGGCCTTATTTTCATCTCCCTTAAAGCGCACTTGACTAAATTCGGTCTCAACCAACCCTGGGTTTACGGCCCCTACACGAATTCCATATTGATTCAAATCCATACGCATGCCCTGGTTGATGGCATCAACTGCATGCTTACTAGCACAATAGACATTGCCTTTGGGATATACTTCCTTCCCAGCTGTAGAGCCAATGTTTATAATATGTCCGGCTTTCTTCGAAACCATATCGGGCAATACCGCATTTGAAACGTACAACAAACCTTTGACATTAATGTCGATCATGGCATCCCAATCATCAAGGTTTCCTTCTTCAATAGGGTCGAGTCCATGTGCATTTCCTGCATTGTTTACAAGAATATCAATATTTGAAAAATCTATAGGCAATGAACCTATCTGGTTTTTCACTTCTTGTTTGTTTCGAACATCAAAATTCAAGGTATGCACAGACGTAAGCTTCCCGAGTTCTTTTTTTAAGGCATCCAATCGGTCTTGACGTCTTCCACATAAAATCAAGTTGAATTTGTTTTGCGCGAAAAGCTGTGCGGTTGCACGACCTATACCGCTGGTAGCCCCCGTTATTAAAGCTGTTTTACTCATATTTCTGTTATCTCAATGACTATATACTTTTTTGACAATATTTCATTCAAAATGTTGTTTTTCCCAATAGAAACATAAGGCAGTTCATAGGATATATTTAAAAAAAGAAGTTATGTTTGCCCCAAGTGTGTGAAATTAAAAAGAAATCACTTAAAAACTTCATAAAAATAGGGGCTATCGTCATTTTTTAACCAATCATTAACAGCGATACAATGAATAAATTTTCAATTTGCACCTCTGTTAAGATCAAAACAAACTATTACCAGAAAATGCATTAGAATATATGGAAGAAAATACTACAGTTGATATTAGCGCAGTGAATGAAAAAATTGCCCAGGAAAGTGCATTTATAGACTTGCTAATGTTAGAAATGAATAAAGTAATCGTAGGTCAAAAACACATGGTCGAAAGATTACTCATTGGTCTTTTGGGGCAAGGTCATATTTTATTGGAAGGTGTTCCCGGACTGGCAAAAACCCTTGCTATTAATACCTTGGCCAAAGCCGTTAAAGGAAGCTTTAGCAGAATACAGTTTACCCCCGATCTTTTACCAGCCGATGTTGTTGGCACCATGATCTACAATATGAAGCTAAATGACTTTTCAATTAAAAAAGGTCCCATCTTCGCCAACTTTGTTTTGGCAGATGAAATAAATAGGGCCCCGGCCAAAGTACAATCAGCCCTTTTGGAAGCTATGCAGGAAAAACAGGTAACCATTGGTGATGAGACTTTTATTTTGGACAAGCCGTTCTTGGTCATGGCAACCCAAAACCCGATAGAACAAGAAGGTACTTACCCCTTACCTGAAGCACAGATTGATCGTTTTATGTTGAAAACTGTTATTGATTATCCTAAAATGAACGAGGAGCAATTGATCATGCGCCAGAATCTTTTAGGTCAATATGACGAGGTAAAACCTGTGGTTACCATCAAGCAAATCTTAAGTGGGCAAAAGGCAGTAAGAGAGGTCTACATGGATGAGAAAATCGAGAAATACATTTTGGATATCGTCTTCGCAACACGTTATCCTGAAAAATATAACCTAGAAAGCCTAAAACCCCTGATTAGCTTTGGAGCTTCACCGCGTGGTAGCATTAATCTAGGTATTGCTGCCAAATGTTATGCTTTTATAAAACGAAGGGGGTATGTGGTTCCAGAGGATGTGAGAGCTATTGTGCATGATGTGCTTAGACACAGAATAGGCATAACTTATGAAGCCGAAGCAGAGAATATTACTTCTGAGGAAATCATCAACAAAATTGTTAATGAGGTTGAAGTGCCATAAAACAGTCAACAGTGGGCAGTTGCCAGTATAGTTCGACCGAACATTGGCAAAAAATTAGATACAGAATACTCAATACTGTTTACTAAAAAAGATGGATACCAAAGAATTACTAAAAAAAGTTCGCAAGATCGAGATTAAGACACGTCGTCTTTCCGATCATATTTTTGGAGGGGAATACCATTCTACCTTCAAAGGTCGAGGAATGACATTTAGTGAAGTGCGCCAGTATCAATTTGGAGACGATGTTCGTAGTATTGATTGGAATGTAACTGCAAGATATAACGAACCATACGTAAAGGTATTCGAAGAGGAAAGGGAACTTACCATGATGTTGATGGTAGATGTAAGTGGCTCTGAGCATTTTGGAACGACCAATCAATTTAAAAAAGGAATAATCACAGAAATATCGGCCACATTGGCTTTTTCAGCGCTACAAAACAATGATAAGGCGGGTCTAATATTATTCTCTGATGAAGTGGAGCTCTTTATTCCACCTAAAAAAGGGAAAACCCATGTACTAAGAATCATACGGGAATTGCTAGAGTTTAAACCCAAGAGCAACAAAACAGATATTGCTGAGGCGTTGAAATATTTGACCAACGTAATGAAGAAAAAGGCCATCGTATTTGTGCTATCTGATTTTATTGCTGAGGACTATAAACGTACCCTCAAGATTACGGGAAATAAACATGATGTAACGGGTATTCGGGTTTATGATGAACGAGAGGAAAGCATTCCTAATTTAGGAATGGTACAAATGCAGGATGCTGAAACTGGGACATTGCAATTAATCAACACCCATTCAAAAAAGGTGCGCATGGCCTATGGGGAACACCATCGAGAAAGAGTAAAATACTTTCAAGAGACTTTTAAAAAGTCAGGTTGTGGTGTGCTAAGTTGTAGGGTCGATGAAAGTTATGTCAAGAAACTTTTAGGGTATTTCAAAAGAAGAGGATAATGTGGGCTAGGAATTACGAGTTACGAATTAGGGGTTTTGGCGCGATATTATTGCGCTGTATTTTCCTATGCTTGTTTTTCTTTTCATTTAATGGGTTTACCCAAACTTCCCCAAAAGTTTCATCACAAGTTGACACCACTTTCATTAAAATAGGAGATCAACTGAAATTCAAAGTGATTGTTGAGGTGGATTCTACGGATTTGGTAATATTCCCTGAAGGTCAAACCTTTTCCCCACTGGAAACTGTGGAAGCTTATGCCACGGATACCACAAGAAAAAAGGATAGGATTACCTTATTGAAGACCTATGCCCTAACTCAATTTGATTCAGGGTCCTATAAATTACCTGCACAACGTATAGATATAAATGGAAAAGGGTTCTTTACCGATTCTTTACAAATAGATGTGGCGACTGTAGCTGTTGATACACTTGCCCAACAGATGTACGATATTAAACCCTTGATCCAAGTTGAAAAAAGCAATTCCGATATATGGAAAATCCTTTTAATCATACTTGCAATATTGGCCATTATTGGTGCTTTGGTTTATTGGTTTATGCTTCGCAAAAAACCGCTTAGTGAGGAAGAGCAAGAAGCACTTTTACCGCCATATGACCGTGCATTGTTGGAATTAAAAAAGCTGGACAATTCAAAATACCTTATTCAAGACGAATACAAACAATACTATTCTGAACTTACTGATATCGTTCGTTCCTATCTTGAGGAAGATGTTAATGTTTCGGCCTTGGAGAGCACAACTGATGAGCTGATTACCAAGTTGGAAATGATGAAGGATGCCGGAGAACTTGAACTTGAAAACGACACTATAAAACAATTCAAAAGCATTTTACAGACCGCCGATTTAGTAAAGTTTGCAAAATCGAAGCCACCGACAAATGTAGCCCAACAAGACAGAAAAGCTGTGGAGCAAATTGTGGTCAAGACCCATGAGGCTATTCCTGAGCCTACTTTGGAAGAACTAATGGCCCAAGAAGAATACCAAGAAGTATTGGCCCAAAAACAACAACGTAAAAAGTGGTTGATTGCAGGTGCTTCAGCCGTTGCTGTTTTATTGATTTCGGTCGTTGCTTTCGTAAGTTATTACGGTGTTACCAAGGTTTGGGATACTGCAACAGGACACCCGACCAAAAAACTTTTGGATAGCGAATGGGTGGCAAGTTCTTATGGTTTTCCGCCTATTAGCTTAGAGACTCCAGAAGTATTGGTTCGTCAAGAAATTAAAATTCCCGCGGAGGCCAAGGCAACTATAAAAGAGTTGCAATCCTTTATGTTCAGAGATGCTAAAGCGCTCCTCACTTTGGCAACAACTTCGACTACTTTTACGCAACCTGCTGAACCTGAATTCGAAAAGACCATAGAACAGCTATTGAAAAATTTTGAGGATAAAGGCGCGAAAAATATAATTACAAAACAGGAAGAATTTGTTACAGTTACAGGAGTTAAAGGGTTAAAGACCTATGGAAGTGGAAAATTCAAAGTACCTGAAACCGAAGAATTGATCAAAGCAAAATATGTGATTCTAAGCTTCGGTGGAAAAGGGTTTCAACAACAAGTATTATTGACCTGGCAAGATGGGGACGAATATGCACAGGAAATTATTGATAGGGTTTTAACCACGATTGAAGTCAAAACAGAAGTATAGATGTTAGAGAATATATCATTTGCTAATCCAGAGTTTTTTTGGTTGCTTTTACTGCTTCCTCTGGCCATCTTATGGTATTTTTTTAAACGCAATGAACAATCAGCTTCACTAAAAATATCTAGTTTAAAAGGATTTTCCTCTGCCAGCATTCTTCCCAAATTAAGGCCGCTGGTATACATTTTCAGAATATTGGCTTTGGCTGCCATCATTATCGCGATGGCTCGACCGCAAACAGAGGATATCTCCACAAGAACCAAAACCACAAAAGGTATTGATATTGTAATGGCCATTGATGTTTCATCGAGTATGCTCGCAAGGGATTTAAAACCCAATCGCCTTTCGGCCTTAAAGGAGGTCGCGGCCGATTTTATTCGTCAAAGACCCAATGACAGAATAGGGCTTGTGGCCTATGCGGGAGAAGCTTTTACCAAAACCCCGATAACGAGTGATAAATCAATTGTTCTGAATTCTCTTCGTGAAATCACTTATGGGCAATTGAATGATGGTACTGCAATTGGGATGGGATTGGCAACTTCGGTGAACCGACTAAAAGAAAGTAAAGCAATAAGCAAAATCATTATCCTGTTGACGGATGGTGTGAATAATTCGGGTTTTATCGAACCGCAAACCGCTGCTGATTTGGCAGTTGAATACGGCATAAAATCGTACACCATTGGCCTTGGCACCAACGGTAATGCACTATCACCAATTGCTTATAATGCCGATGGTTCTTTTAGATATGGAATGCGCCAAGTTGAGATTGATGAGAAATTGCTTCAAGAAATAGCCGATGTCACCGGTGGCAAATATTTTAGGGCTACCGATAATGAAAAATTAGAGGCCATTTATGACGAGATCAATAAGTTGGAAAAGACTGAAATAGAAGAATTCAAATATTATAAATATGAAGAAAAATTTCGCCCTTGGGTATTGTTGGCGGGAGCTTTACTTCTGTTGGAATGGGTATTTCGAAACACCTTTTTCAGAAGTTTTATATAGACTATGATTCAATTAGACGAAAAAATATATTTCTATCTACTGTTCATCATTCCGGTGATAGTAATGCTGTTCGTATTGCTTCAAATTTGGAAGAAACGAACACAGAAAAAATTCGCTGATTTGTCTCTGTTAAAAAGGTTGACTCCAAATAGGTCAAGTTTTAAATCCAGCTTAAAATTGATGTTCTTCCTATTGGGAATTACATTTTTGACCTTAGGATTGGTTAATCCAAAGATTGGCACAAAATTGGAGACTGTAAAACGAGAGGGTGTCGATATTGTTTTTGCTGTGGATGTATCTAAAAGTATGTTGGCTGAGGATATAGCGCCAAATAGATTGGAAAAAGCCAAACGATTGGTTTCTGAAATAATCAATCAACTTGCAAGTGACCGTATCGGAATCATTGCCTATGCTGGTCAGGCGTTCCCACAACTGCCAATTACAACAGATTACGGGGCTGCTAAAATGTTCTTGCAAAACATGAATACTGATATGTTAACGTCACAAGGCACGGCTATAAATGAAGCAATAAAATTGGCAACAACTTATTACGATGATGAGGAACAAACCAATAGGGTGTTGTTCATTATTTCGGATGGGGAAGACCATTCAGAGGGTACAACATTAAAAGCGGTCGATGATGCAGTTGAAGTTGGAATACAAATTTTTACAATTGGAGTAGGCAAAAGTAAAGGTGCCCCAATTCCGATTAAAAGAAACGGCGTTGTAGAAAGCCTTAAAAAAGACAGACAAGGTGAGGTTGTAATAACCAAGCTCAATGAAGTTGTTTTACAGGACATAGCCAGTGAAGGTAATGGAGAATATATTGATGGAACGAATACCGATGACGCAGTGGAACAAATTAAGGAAATCTTGATTAAAATGGATAAGACCGAGTTTGAAGCCAAGCAATTCGCCGAATATAAGGATCAGTTCCAATGGTTTTTAGGAGCAGGACTTTTATTTCTATTTTTAGACGTTTTTATATTGGATAAAAAGACCAAATGGCTTAAAAAGTTGAACCTTTTCAATGAAAAGAATAGAGAAGCAGCATAATATGAACAAGTTTTTACTTTTACTATTATTAATTGGTTTTACCTCTTTTGCACAAGACGAGGAAGAGGACAAACTGAAAGAAAAAGCACTAAACGAATCTACCAACCTTACGTGGGAAGGTAATAAGTCCTTGTCAGAGAACGACTTCGTTTCGGCCGAGGTAGATTATCGTAAGGCGATTTCAAAAAGTGGGGACAATAATGCTGCACCCTATAATTTGGGCAATGCTTATTACAATAAAGAGACCTATAGTGAGGCATTCGGGCGTTTTAAACAGGCTGGGGAAGTGGCCAATGAAAAACCTGACAAACACAAAGCCTATCATAATATGGGTAATGTGTTCATGAAACAAAAACAATATGAAAAAGCGGTCGAGGCTTATAAAGAGGCCTTAAGGAACAATCCCAAAGATGAAGAAACCCGTTATAATTTAGCACTTGCCAAAGAACTTCTGAAAAAAGAGCAGGAAGAGCAAGACAAAAACGAAGACAACAAAGACCAGAAAGATAAAAAGGACCAAGATCAAAAGAACGAAGGGGACAATAAGGAAGATAAGAAAGATCAGGACGAAAGCGATAAGAAAGACGAGGGCGACGAAGGGGATAAAGGCGATGAAAAGAAAGAGGATAATAAAGAAGGTGACGGGGATAAAAAAGAAGAGGAAAAAAAACAACCTGAACAAGGAGACAAGCCCGAAGAACAAAAACAACAGCCAAGACCAAACCAATTGTCTAAACAGCAGATTCAAAATCTCTTAGAGGCCATGCAAAATGAAGAGAAAAAAGTACAGGAGAAAATAGATGCCAAAAAGGTTAAAGGCGCCAAAGTAAAAAATGAAAAGGATTGGTAATTAAAATGAATTTTAAACATTTCATATCGTTGCTTCCAATTTTATTCCTAGCATTTGTTATGAATGCCCAAGACGATGCTGTCAACTTTGAAATGAAACTTAGCAAAGAAAAGCTGGGAATCAACGAAAGGTTACGCGTTGAATTTACTATGAACAAAGATGGCGACGATTTCAGTCCGCCTGATTTTACAGGATTCCGAGTCCTTATGGGACCTTCGCAAGCCATAAGTTCATCATGGGTCAATGGGGTACGTTCTTACTCCAAAACGTATTCATATACACTCGCACCTACTGCTCGGGGTACATTCAATATAAAACAAGCTTCGATTGTTATTCGTGGCAAAACCTACAAATCATTGGCCAAAAAGGTCGAAGTAACAGCCGCGGTAGAGAAGCCCAATGGTCAAATGACCGTAGATGATTTTGCAGACGATAATCTGCATTTGGTTGCTGAGGTTTCAAAAACGAACCCTTATTTGAATGAAGAGATTAGTGTTGTGTACAAACTTTATGTTAGCCCTTCAATTCGGGTTACAAATTATCGCCCCTTGGATAATCCCAAATACAATAACTTTTGGAGTCAAGATATTCCAGTCCAAAGATTGAATGCGGAAAATGGCACCTATAATGGAAAAGCTTATCGCTATGTGATTTTAAAACGGATAGTGCTCTATCCCCAAAAATCCGGGAAATTGGAGATTGAGCCTCTTTCACTTGATGTGACCGTGGATGTGCCTACCAACAAGCGTGACTTTTTCGGGGGTAGAATTTATACACAGACCAATAAAACGGTTTCTGCAGGTAAGCGATCGATCGATGTAAAGGATTTACCTGCCGTTGGGAAGCCTGCGAATTTTGGAGGAGCAGTAGGCGAATTCGATTTTACGGTTTCTACTACAAAAACAAGTTTGAATGCGTCAGAATCACTACAAGCAATAGTTGAGGTTAGCGGGGAAGGAAATTTAAAACTATTTCAATTGCCAGAACCCGAATTACCGGGTTCATTGGAAGTTTACGATCCAGAGCACAATGAAAACGTTCGAACCACTTTGGCAGGAATGCGAGGAAAAGTAAGCGACAGCTATACTATCGTTCCGACCTTTAAGGGCAAATACCCTATGCCCAGTATTGCCTTTAGCTTTTTTGATCCAAAGACTGAAAAGTACAATACCATCAATTCTGAAGAGATATTGATAAATGTGATCGAAGGTCCAACGAATACTTCTGTAGCTACCAATAACGCGTCAAGAGGCTCGAAACAATCTGTCGTTGCTACAGGAAATCAGTTTAGCTTTCTTAAACTGAAACCTAATTTAACAGTAATTAGGTCCGACTATTTCTTTGGCTCTCAATGTTTTTATCTCTGGTGGTTATTGCCTTTACTACTTATACCGCTGGCCGTTTTATTCCGGAAAAAGCGAGAGGCCATTGCTGGTGATATTGCGGGCAATAAAATTAAAAGAGCCAATAAATTGGCAAGGAAATACCTTTCAGAAGCCAAAAAGACCTTAGGTCATAAAGATGCATTTTATGTTGCTTTGGAGAAAGCATTGCATAATTATTTGAAAGCAAAATTGAAGATCGAGACTTCAGAATTCAGCAAGGATAAAATAGCCACAATATTAATAGAAAAAGAGGTAGATGAGGCAACGAAAGAAGGCTTTATTAGCTTATTGAAAAATTGTGAAATGGCCCGATATAGCCCTTTTTCAGATGTGCAAATGCAACAGGACTATGATAAGGCCAGTGAAGTAATCTCTTATTTGGACAAACAACTATAGACAATGAAACAGCTACTCTCCATCATTGTAATGTTAATCGCTTTCTTTGGGAACGCCCAAAACGAAGCACTTTTTAATAGAGCAACTGATTCCTATAATAATAGTGACTACCAAAAATCCATTGACTATTATTCTGAGATTTTGGATAATGGTGAGCATTCTGCCGAGCTCTATTTTAACCTTGGCAATGCCTATTATAAATTAAACCGGATTGCGCCAAGCATTTACAATTATGAGAAAGCACTTTTGCTCTCTCCCAACGATAAGGAAATCAAAAACAACCTTTCCTATGCTCGAAACATGACCTTGGATGCCATTGAAGTTATGCCGGAAACAGGTTTGTCAAGAATTTATAATGCCATTACCGGGATAATGACTTTTGACCAATGGAGTTATACTGCTGTTATATTCATGTTTCTTTTTGTGCTTCTCTACATTGCATTCTACTATTTTAAATATGCCACTAAGAAGCGTATTGCATTCATTGGTAGTATTATATCACTTTTCATTTCCGTTATGGCTGTTGTATTTGCATTTGTACAGTACAATGATTTTAAAGTTGATCAGCCCGCAATTGTGTTCGATAGTGAAGTTCAAATAAAGGCAGAGCCCAACAAAAGAAGCGAAGCCATATTTATTTTACATGAAGGGACCAAAGTTAATGTTCTTGATAAACTGAATGAATGGAAAAAAATCAAGATTGTTGATGGCAAAACGGGTTGGGTAACTTCAGAAAGTATAAAATTGTTGAAGGATTTTTAATTTTTCCTTAACAGATGTTAAAAGTATTACTATTATATTTACGCTCATTTTAAAGGTTCAATGAAATCTATATTTCTTTTCATATTATCTTTTATACTGGCCTTTGCCATATTAGCCCCATCGATTATTACTTTGGTTGGCGCTAGCGGCGATAAGATATTGGTCATGGATTTTACCGAAGAAGAGAATAAAAAAGAAGAAAAAAAGGAAATCGCAGAAAAAGATTTTTTCTTCTATCGTGTTTTTATTTCATCTTCATCAAATTATAAAGAAAAATCTACTGTTTCTAACGTCTATTTAGAAGGTGACTATTCACATTCAATAGACATCTTTTTGCCTCCTCCAGAGTTAAGCTAGTT
>RCNC010000755.1_pt1 | contig 21053 bp, 18 predicted proteins | sample 2041301 | NCBI WGS metagenome assembly RCNC01 (sample SAMN09708231, study PRJNA481090) | Marine sediment metagenome, whole genome shotgun sequencing project. | biome: marine sediment; feature: ocean; material: sediment; isolation source: Sewage treatment plant 13A marine sediment (STP13A) ...
CGTAGTCAGCCTCTGCTGTGACGTAGGACAATTCGGCTTTGATACCAAAAGAACCGAATTTTCCCTCGATATAGGGACTCAAAAGATGACCCGTTGCTTCAGCGCTGGAAAAGTTTACCGGGTTGATTCCAAAGAAACTACCACCCGGCCCAAATGCAGCTGCTGGACCTCCTTCGTTAATTATCTCCTCAGTTATAGTCCGCCCTTGTTCTGCTGCGATTCCTGTGGCTGCTGTCGTATCCGCATACTGGGCCATATCCTGGAAGCTTCTGTATTTGTAAAGGCCATACAGCAAACCTGCCTTCCATCCTTCACCCCTATAGGTGGCGCTAAGGTAGTACTTGTCATTGTCGGAGTTGCCTTCAGTCACGTCATCAGAGTCAAAATCCGCATTTTTCTCGTAAACAGCGGCCAGGTAAAGATTGTTGATGGGAACGACCCAGGTCAGCCTGTCTTCGGGATTGGCGCTGTCACCAAAGGAAGTTCCCCAGGTGCCACCCTTCTTGCGGCCCACCAGAAACATGCCGATGCTTGTTTTTAGCTGCAAATAGGCCCAGTCCCAGTCGATGTTGGCATCATCTTTAAACTCATCATCATCAACATTGGAAAGTGCTGGGTAGTCGGCGAAAACATTTCCACTAGTATAGATACCCACAGTAGGAGGAGTAGTTTGGGAACTATCACTAGAACCCCATTTTCTTCCCAGCGCATCAAACCTGGTGATCAGCTTAAGGTTGTCGGAAAATGTAAATTCGGGTTGCAGCCGCAGCTCCATATCCAGGTAGTCATTCTGATGGTTGTCCCTCAAATCCGGGTGCTCGTTGTACACGCCCTCTGAGTAATAGTGACCTTCAACCTCGAATTCAAGAGCCATGGCCGGCATAGCCAGAATAAACACAAAAGAAACGGCAACGGCAGTCATCATTATCTTTTTCATCGTTTTCTCCTTTTTTAATTGATAAATTCACGACAGGTCGAATTCACCAGGTTTTTGGGTTGCCTGGTTTTTGAACTTTTCTTTAGCACACCTCCTTTTCTTATCATAGCCTTATTCTTATTATAGATTGATCACCAAACACGTATTGGTGATCATTGGTGCTCTCGTAAAAAGTCATTTTTCACCACTGAGCTCGCAGAGGACACAAAAATAGCTCGTTTTATTAATTAGTTATCTCTGTAGGCTCCGTGACCTCTGTGGTAAATTCGACTCTTTACAAAACGATCATCATTAGCTGTTTAACCATAAAATGATAAATCACTCCGGGTTCTTCCAGGCAATAATACGGCTTATGTTCTTTTTTATAATCGAACCGGATTGGGTGATAAGCGGAAATACAATCTCGCTTAAGCCGTCATTGTCCATATCCCCCACGGACAGATCGCTAATGTATCCGGAAATTTCGTCCGTTTTCCATTTTTGCTTTAAGGTAACATTATTCCATGCCAGGCATTCAATCCACCCGCTGTCAAAGTTTCTAAAGCGCTTAAAAATACTGCTGCTCGTTGCATGGGTTCTGACGGTAATAATCTCGTTTTTCCCATCGTTATTAAAGTCTGTAATAAAGATGCGCTGGGGCAGATAGAACCTGTCCATCCGTTTTTTTTCATTCTTTTCGGGAAACTCGAGATAAGTGGCGCTGCCGCCGTAACGCTCCCTGCTTTTGAATTCTTCATTTCCGCTTTTGTCCATAATGACCAGGCGGTTGTCTTTGGTAAAAACGGTTATCATTTCCCGTCCGTCATTTAACACATTGCCGTAGGTAAAGCTGTAAATGTTCACTCCTTCGGGCAGATCAATCCGGTCCGCCGGCTCATATTCCTTATTATTCCATTTAAGTTCAAATACAGCGGACAGAAAAAGGCTGTCTGACGGGTCTATTTCATAAGCAACGGCTGTTCCCAGCATCCCGCGCTTTTGCCCCAGAAGAATATTTCCTCTGCCCGGAATATTTAAAACCCGGTAATAAAAATGGGCATCCTGTACGATCTTGGTAAAGTTCAAGCCGTCGTATTCCAGTACAAAGGAGTTAAGGTGTCCCCTGGTCAGACTGGTAACGAATATTTCCGCCTTTTGGTTATGGTTTATGTCTGCCACATCCGCATATAAAAAGGTGTGATAGTCTTTTCCCTTTAGCTTTCCTTTTTTTACCAGGCTTCCGTTTTCAAAGCGATAGATAAAAAGTTCATTTTTGCTGATAAAAACCGTTTCATTTTTGCCGTCGCCGTCCACGTCCCCGATAGCCAGGCTTTTTATTTTTTTATCAAACTTTCCGCTCTTCCAGATGCCGGAAGATGTTTTGTCTTTTGCCGGCGAAACTTCTTTTTTAGCCGGTTTTTCAACCGGCTTTTCTACAGGCTTTACAATCGGTTGCGGGGCTTGGAGAGGTTTTGGTATTTTTTCCTTTTGAACCGGTGGCTGCAAGGCAATCGCTTCTCCGCCGAACAGATGCGTATCGATTCCGGCGGCAAAAAGATTGACATGAGAAAGGACATCACCGCGGTTTTCCCCGTATTCGCTTAATGTAACCAGGGGTTCGTTTTTTTTAACATCTATAAACTTTGCATTTGTGTTGACGCTGTTTCCAAAAACAGTCAGGCTGCCAATGACGACGTAATCCGCATTGAGATCCGAAGCCAGCTTTATGGCTGTCTCTTGGTCAATGATTGCAGCCTCGCCACCGTCCGGATGCTTGGTTTCCGGGGGTTTTAATATAACCATGTTGTGATTTTTTGCCAGGCTGGATGACAGCATATCGATCATACCTGTATTAAGAAACGACAGGTCATCTTTGGAATGAATATTAAACGGAAAAATAAGAACTTTTGCCGGTTCGGCGGCGGGAATGGAGCAAGGAGAAAAATAAAACGAAATAACACCGATCAGGATAATGAGAATAATTTTTTGCTTTTTTAATTTCAATTCCAGTCGGCTCCGATATAGTCCCTTGGTTGGTATGTTTTTATTTTTTAATGGGTAACATGAATTATAATAAAATAAAAGAACAAAATTGATGATCTCATAAAATATAAATATATTTTTTCGTCATTCCGGCAAAAGCCGGAACTCAGTATTTTCAGTTAATGGCAACTGCTATGGACCCCGGTTTTCACCGGCGTGACGGAATATGGGATTTTTTACGAATTTATCAATTTTAATAGATTATAAAAATTTTGATTTTTATCATGCAGTGACAATTTTATATCGCTACCGGAGAGAACAGCCATGAAATTACTGTATTTATAATAAATTCTATTTTATTATACATTTGAGAAATAGCTTGACATTATAACAGCCTGTTGTTAAAAATCGTGCTAATTATACCAATCTTGTTTAGTATGCATGATAATACTAAGTAAATTTAGCATATTAGACTTGGCAGTCCCTTGCGTTGGACGTTATCTGGGACATTATTTAAAGAAAACTATTAGAAAGGAGGTGAGGAAAAGACAGAAGCTAAAGTTATTCAGGTAATAAAAGTATTATAAATTAAATATTTCACTAAGGAGGAAATATCAAATGAAGAAACTTTTTATATTATTTGTAGCTGTTGCAATGGTCGCTGCATTTACAGTTCCGGCCATGGCCGAAGCTGAATGGAATTTTTATGGAAGTGCACGTATGTCTACTTTTTATACTGATGATGATCCGGATCAACCAGGTGTTGACTCTGACGAAGAGACCATATGGGCACAGCAGGGAAACAGCCGTATCGGTGCAACTGTTAAATTTAATGACGAGATCGGCGGCGCGTTTGAAATGAGCGATTCCTTCGGGAAAAGAAAGCTTTATGGTACCTATAATTTCGGTGCCGGCCAGCTTCTGCTCGGCCAGACCTATACGCCGTCCGCAAATTTCTATTCTAACTCCGTCTATGACGGTGACGGAGACCTGCTAGGTGTCGGCGAATTCTATGGAGGCCGCCAGCAAATGATCCAACTTAAATTCGGTGGCTTCAAAATCGCTTTTGCTAAAAATGTTGGAAGCGATGTTGTGCAGGTCGCTGCTATTCCAACTGATTATGTTCTCGGTGTCGATGCTATTCCGGCTGAAGTTTATGACACAGACGTAACGATTCCTAAAATTGAACTTGCTTACCGTTTCAAAACGGATATGTTCCATGTAAAAGTTTTCGGCGGTTACCAGACTTACGCGCTTGAAACTGCTGTAGCAGGTTTGCCTGACGCTGATGATATTGACTCAATGCTCTACGGTGTAGGCGGAGGGGTAAACATTGGCCCTGTATTTATTAAGGCGAGCGTGACTGGCGGCCAAAACTTAGGGAACTATGGCGCAGCAGCTTTTGACCCGACTTACGCCAAGGCTTACTCCGGTCACAAAGCAACGATTAATCCTGCAACGGGCGACGTAGAAGACAATGATGCCCTTGGTTACCTTGCGGTTGTCGGATTCAAGGCAGGCGATGCAGCAACCATCGAAGCCGGCTATGGTTACCAGGAATATGACTCGAATGTTGCCGGTACCCAAGCTGATGAAACTACTCAAATGTATGTTAATTGCACCTTCAATATCGCGCCTGGTTTCTTTGTCGTTCCTGAAATTGGACTTATTGACCGCGATGAAACTGCAGTCAGTGGTGTTGATGAGGGCGATATTACCTACTTTGGTTTGAAATGGCAGATTAACTTCTAAGATGATCTAACGTTTTATTTACGATCATTGACGGAACATCATAAAAAAACCCGGGGTTATTTTATCCCCGGGTTTTTTTTACTCCATTTCCCGCCTTACAAATCCGGCCATTTTTCCTGATTTTATTTATTCACCTCGGAGATCACAGAGATCACAGAGCAGCTTTTAATCATTTATTAATCGACGTATTCCATCTTTAAGAACTTTCACGCTAAAATTAAACGATAACTTAATTTTTATCAAATAATTAATATCCTCAGTGCTCTCAGTGGTGAATCTTTTTTGCTTTTATTTTTTTGGATCAAGTAGAAAGTCGATGAGATTTATCCGCTGAATTCCCTCAAAGTCATTACCAAATATTTTGTCCATGCTGATTACGTATTTCGGGTAGTTGTCTTTTATACTCCTCAAAACCGAAAATTCCCTTTTGATAGTCTCAGGAGAAGACAGCAGGCAGGCTATCTGCAAGTACATTTTATTATTTTCTTTTTCCGCTATAAAATCAACCTCTTTAAAGCCGGCATTCAGTCTAAGCGACTTAAGGCTGCTTGGGATCATGACTATCTTATCAAAATTCTACAAAGGTAATTTTTACTTGCGATTGCCATGAGCATAAAATCTTCCGCATAAAATCTTCCGGGGTGGAATTCTATCTGATTTTGTGTTAAAGGCCTCCTGTAATGAAGCTCAAAATGTTTTATTAGACCAGCGGCTGTTTATTCTGAACAATTCGGTTTCATCTTTTACCTGAAAGCCGGTCTATTGCTTTATTGCTCGATCTGGCTGGTGAATAAAATGCCTGAATTTAGTATACGGATACGAAATCCCGATGGCCGCGTTGATAAATTTTCTCCGGTCGTTTTTTTCCAGCTCATAACGATTCGTAATCCCCATGTGAGTATCGGTATAACGCAGGGTCGTAAGTTCCTCCTGAAACAGCTTACCGTTAAAGAAATAATCCAACCAATTGAATTGATATGCTACGCTCTTTCCTTTGGCGGGGTCATAATCCAGGGCCAGCATCAACTCCTTCTGGTAACGCAGAAGATCCTCAATCTTTTGATCGATCCCGATTCCTTCCCGGATAAGAAACTCGCGCAAAGTCGCGTAGAAATCATTTCTTGTCTCCGCAATGGACAGCCAGAGATAGGTCCATAAGTGCCACCCTTTGCGTTTCGGGTTGTAGGACGAAAGGAATGCCACCATGTCCGGTTGGGTAAGGATTTTATGAATTTGAGGCATGTCCGGGTCGTGATAATAGTCATCGATTAGGGTCATTACCCGTTTAACGGAGGCATGTGATTTTGCTTTCGAGCTTAGCATAAACTCCAGCAGGTTGTTGTAGAAGCGCTTGTACGGCATCCGTCCGGTGTCATTTAAATAGATTGCGATTTGGCGCGTATACGCGCCGTTATGCAGGGCCTGGATCATTTCCCCGAAAAGAAAACAATACGCCCAGTCTTTGTACGGCATTGCGTCGGTTTCAAAAACGATTTCGACCGCTTCTTTTTCGCAATGATCCGCCGGTATCCGCAGGGATTTGATTTTGGTTTTGAGACCGTATTCCTTGCGACTTTTTTTTTGGCTCAACGGCGCATTGGGCAACAAGGCCAGTTCATAGACGCGAATATCATCGTGGATACCGATGTCCAACAGGGTGCATATACCGTCGATAAAGGACTCACGGGTTTCTTTGGGGAGACCGAGAATCAGTTCGGTATAAGTTGGAATTCCGGCCTGGCGATAGCGGTCTTTTAAAAGCCGATAATTGCGGGTACCTATTTGTCGACGATTTATCGCCGCCAGCACATTATCGTCGACGCTCTGCATCGACAAGGTGGTGCCCCACAGCATATCATTGGCATGGAGCAATCGACTGATTTCAAAGACCGTGTTGTTTGAATTTTTTGCACATTGAATCCGGACCCTTTTGGGATAGCCATATTTTTTGCGGGCTTGAACCAATAGATCGGCGATTTCCAAATCACGCTTCAATATGCCGAAATTACAATCGGTTACGTAAAGATCTTCAATTTTATGGCAGGCGATGTAATCGATTTCCCTTTTGATTTTTTCCATATCGTGACGTCTGATCTTACTGGTGGAGCGCACGCCCCAATCGCAAAAGCTGCATCCGTATTGACATCCCCGGTTGCTTTCCCACAAACCGATTTTATTTGCGCCCCCATCCGATAAAAAATTTTCAAACGCACCGTTTAAAAACGGACTCGGTACTGGGAGATCATTGGCCAGTCCGGGTGCGGTTCGGGTCTTGATGGCTTGTAATTTATAATTGTAGCTGATGTTGGGGATACGGTTCAGCTTGGGGTGATCATCCAGAAATGCAAGCAGAAGGTTGTAAAAGGGTATTTCACCTTCACCATGGACGAGTACATCCACATAGGGATGTTCGGTGAAAAATACATCGCTGGCGTCAGGAACGTGGGAACCACCGAAGACAACCTTGCAGTAGGGATACTTTTCTTTCACCTTTTTGGCGATTGCCGACTGCTGGTTGTGGTTCCATACATAACAGGACGCACACAAAATATCCGGCGCATTGATTTTTGCCACCGTCGTTTCCACCGCCTCGATTCGGGTGAGAGGTTCCTGCCAGATGTAGCTTTCGACAATCCGCTGGTCCTGGCGCGCATAGCTCTGTAACAAGCCATAGGCATAAGGGATAAATTGAAGCGCATTAAGCGACAAAAAGTAAATGGATTTCATATTTTATCCTGAAGCAATTGAAGAATTCCTTGAGGCTGTTTCATATTACTAAGACATTAATCCACGACTGGCTGAATCATTTATAAAAGCCATTGAAATCGGTATTGAAAATATCATCACGTTTCCAGAAGCATGGTCGATTAACAACTCTTCAAACTGATACCTTTGCTTTTTATCTTCTACATTTTCAAGGTGATATTTTTAAAGTGATTATTATTTATACCTTTTTTGTGTTTTCGTCCTTTCGGGCTTTCGTGATTGTTTTTTTACCACGGAGATCACAGAGTAGTTTTTTCTATCATATTCTATCACAAAAAGCAACCAGGCTTCGCCTTCGGTTACGCCCCGGCAAGCCCCGTAGCACGTAACACGCAACCCGTAACTCCAAATCACACAATCCTGCCAAAGGACTTTTCAAGGTCTTTTATTGTCCATTTAATCCATGTGGGGCGGCCGTGAGGGCAGTGGGAGGGATTTTCGCAATTTTCGAGCTGCTCAAGCAAACCTTTTATCTGCACATCGGTTAGAGACTGATTTGCCCTTATTGCACTGTGGCATGCCATTAAAATCAGAAACTCATCCATGGCTTTTTCCAGCCCCGGCGTAAAGCCTGTTTTAATCATCTTTTCCACAATTTCCAATATAAGGGGTTTTACCTGCCTGCCTGAAAGGATGCCGGGGACAGATTTCACAACAAAAGTGTTTCCTCCAAAGTGCTCGATTTCAAGCCCGAATTTTTCAAACTCGGGTATAAGACCGGCAAGCATTTCCGCCTCCAGGTATCCCATCTCAATGGTTTCAGGGAGAAGGAGCCTCTGTGCCGCCGTTTTCAAGCCTTTTGATCTTTTCTTAAGCTGCTCAAAAACAATCCTCTCATGTGCGGCATGCTGGTCAATTAAAAAAAACTCGTCTTTTGACTCGCAAAGGATGTAAGTGTTGTGCAGTTGACCGATAATTCGTAAATCACTTAATCGCTTTTTCTCCCAGATGGCGGTTTGACGAGTTGCGAGTTGCTGGGCTTGCCGGGGCGTAGCCGGAGGCGAAGCCTGGTTGCGGGTTGCGGGTTGCGGGATATTGGATGCTGGATGTTGGATGCTAGATGTTGGATACTCGATACTCGATGCTGGTTTGCCTTGCCACGGCGTAGCCGAAGGCGAAGACGGGTCGTTGCTGGATATTCGATGCTCGTCGGAGCGAAACGCTTTTTTCCCCATACTTCTGTATCCGACAGACTCCTCTGCTACCTGCGGCTGTTCATAGGTCTGCCTGCTTTCTGACGATTTGCGTGGGGCCCATTCGGGTTGATCGGCCTGGCTTAGAGTTTCTAAAACCGCTCTTTTAACCAGATCGTGTACCTCTTTTTGCTTTACAAACTTTACTTCGCTTTTGGTTGGATGAACATTCACATCAACCTGATCAAAAGGAACGTTTATAAAAAGAACCGCCACAGGAAAGCAACTCTTCATCAACCTTTGTGCGTATCCTTCCATGAGGGCATGCCGGACAACCCTGTCACGGACAACCCTGCCGTTTACATAGATATAAACTCCCCTGAATGTGCTGCGTGTGACCTTCGGTAAGGCAACCCGGCCATAAATCGTTATGTTGTCGTCTTTAAAGTCCAAAGGATAAAGATGGGCTCTGATATCTTTTCCAAGAACATCTGCCGCCCTGTCAACAGGATCGGAAGTCGGCAGCCAGTTTTTGACCATTTTTGAATTGTGATAAAGTGTAAAATGCACATCAGACCGGCTTAGCGCTGTGGCCGCAACTGTGTCAGCAATATGGCCCATCTCCGTATTTACTGTTTTTAAGAACTTGCGCCTGGCAGGTGTGTTATAAAAAAGCTGTTTTACCGTAATCATGCTTCCCACCGGAGCGCCGATCTGCTCGACTTTTTTAACCCTGCCTCCTTCAAGATGGATTTTGGTACCGCCATCAGAGAATTTGTCCCTCGCTACTATGGAAAATTTAGAAACGGAAGCAATACTGGGAAGCGCTTCCCCCCTGAAGCCTAAGGTGTTGATTGAAAACAGGTCCTGATCTGTGAATATCTTGCTGGTTGCGTAGCGCTCAATGGATAAAAGGGTATCATCGTGGTTCATTCCGACACCGTTGTCGGAAACCCGGATTATCGAGCGTCCGCCATTTTCCACCTCGATTATTATCTTCTTGCTCTCTGCATCCAGTGAGTTTTCAATAAGCTCCTTGACAACGGAAGCAGGACGCTCCACCACCTCGCCTGCGGCGATTTTGTTTGAAAGAATTTCGGGAAGGATTTTTACGTGAGACATACTGCAAATCCCTTTATGTGTCGTGGATTGGGGAGTTGTTTTAAAAGATGAACGTCGAACATCGAACATCGAACGTCCAACATCGAATGAAAAAACAAACATCCAATACCGAACATTTAAAATCTATTTGTGCTTGTGTTTTTTTTCAGCCGTTTTAATACTCGCAACGAAAATTTTAATTAATTCTTCTGTTTCCTCTAAAATATCATTTAGTAGTTCAGGTTTTTTAATTAGTGGTACACGCTGGATAAGTTTTAACCATCTCTGAGTTTCCCTAAATTCCTTTAATGAGATACGAAGCTTATGAATAAAGTCTTTTGGGGATTCCGCTGCCTGAGCTTCACCATGGTTTGGATAAGGTGAAGTACCCGATCTTAACAATTGGCCCGCAACATGGTTGCATGTTTTGGTATTTGGAAGTTTTTCAACAGTCTTTATAATTCTCACCGAATATTCGAGTAGCCTTTCTTCCAAGTCATAAGTCTGTTTCTTCATCTTTTTCCATTCAACATTCGATGTTGGGCGTTCGATGTTCGATGTTTATTTTTTTCAGTCCTTCCTGAGCAAAAACAACTTAGCGCTTATGAACCCGCAACCCGATCTACTCTTCCTCTTTTACAAACCTTGTCAGAAACTCCCCATCTGCCGGTGAGAGGTTGAATCTCAGGCTTGCTTGTTGAACAAGTTTCTGCGGATTTGCTTTTTGGTTTAGCTTTCTTTCTTCGGAAACCCACTTAACCGCTTTTCTCAAATCTTCGCCTTGAGGTTGAATGCTCATGATATTTTCCTCCCAGATAAATGAGGGATTGCAGAGTTTTCCAACCTCTGCTCAGCTCGTCCGGAGAAGCGCCCATTTGCCCGTACAAGGCTTAACAATAATATCGAGAAACTGACGTGCGGCAGCTATCTCGCTTAAATTAGATTTGAACCAGCCCCAATAAACAGATTCCCACGGCGGCAATGATCGTCACTGCCTGTATCGGTTTAACGCAAAAGATAGGGGGCGTTTACAGAGTGCTGTACTCATTGCTTAAGGCTTGTACGGGCAAATGGGCGCTTCTCCGGACGAGCTTCTAACAATATTTAAAGCGCAGGCTTTTTCTGATGAAAATCAGTTGCCTGTTCGAAATTATATGCTGTTTTTAAAATCTTTTCCTCTCCAAAATGGCTTCCCATTATCTGAAGTCCTATGGGAAGACCTGTTTTAGAAAATCCGCAGGGAACAGACATGCCGGGTATTCCTGCCAGGTTGGCAGAAAGTGTAAATATGTCTGAAAGATACATGGTGAGCGGGTCATCCACATTTTCTCCAATCTTAAATGCCGGCGTGGGAGCCACAGGTGATACTATCACGTCACAGGAATTAAATGCTTTTTTAAAATCTTCCATAATCAGTGTCCTTACCTGTGACGCCTTGCCGTAGTAAGCATCGTAATAACCGGCGGAAAGGCAGTATGTCCCTATGATGATGCGCCGCTGAACTTCAGAGCCGAATCCCTGTGACCGCGTGCTTTTATACATGTCCATAAGATCAGTCTTTTCTTTATCCCTGAAGCCGTATTTTACGCCGTCATACCTGGCAAGGTTTGAGCTCGCCTCGGCCGGTGCGATCACATAATATGCCGCAACGGCATATTCAGTGTGGGGCAAAGTAACTTCAATGCACTTTGCTCCCAGGCTCTCAATAATACTGACTGCATTATTTACCGCATCGGAAACATCTTTGTTAAGACCTTTTGTTGCACCATACTCCCTGACAATTCCTACGGTCATCCCTTCAAGACCTTTTTTGAGAGAATCTGTATAATCAGGCACATCTTCAGGCACTGACGTAGAATCGTTATTATCATAACCGGAAACAGTATTTAAAAGTATCGCACAATCTTTAACATCTTTTGCCAGAGGGCCGATCTGATCAAGGGAAGAGGCAAAGGCCACCAGCCCGAAACGGGATACCCTGCCGTATGTCGGTTTCAACCCGGCAACCGAACAGTGTGACGCAGGCTGTCTTATGGACCCGCCCGTATCCGAACCGAGCGCTCCGAGGCACATATCCGCCGCAACTGCTGCTGCTGACCCCCCGCTGGACCCGCCCGGTATGTGTTTGAGATTCCAGGGATTGCAGGTTAGTTTCAATCCCGAATTCTCAGTGGATGACCCCATGGCGAATTCATCCATGTTGGTCTTTCCGATTACCACGGCTCCCTGATTATTAAGCTTTTTAATGACTGTAGCATTATATTGCGGAATAAAATTTTCAAGAATCTTTGACGCACAGGTTGTCTTAAGCCCCTTGGTGCAAATAAGATCCTTAATCGCCAGGGGAATTCCTGTTAACGGCCGGCACTTTCCATTTGAAATGGCCCTGTCTGCAAGCTGGGCCTGTTTCATTGCCGCATCACCGGCCACTGTGATAAAAGCGCCCACCTTATCATCCACAGCCTCGATGCGTTCTAAAACAGCCCTGGTAAGCTCTACAGAAGATATCTCCTTTTGCTTTAACAGCTCGTGAGCTTTGTGTATGGTTAGTTCATGAAGATGCATACGGTATTCCTCTTTCTGGATGCTGAATGTTGGATAATTTTAAAATTTATTCCTACGATATAGGAGCGTTTACTTTAATGAGCGCTACGCTTGAGGCAAGAACTCAAGGCCGCTTGTCACGGCATAGCCAGAGGCGAAGCCTGAAAGGCCGCTCATCAAGTCCTGTAGGGACGCTCATCAAGCCACGAAGTGGCGCTCCTCAAAGCCCGAAGGGCTGCTCCGCCACTTATCCCACCACTTTAGGTACAATAAAAACTCCATCCTCTTTTTCAGGTGCATTGGCAAGGGCTGCATCGGTGTCAAGATGCTGTTTCTCCTCGTCTTCCCGAAACGCATTGTTTAAAAAAATTGCATGGGAAGTCGGTGTTATACCTTTGGTGTCAAGTTTATTTAAAGTATCAACGTACTCAAGAATTTCCCCGATCTGCCCGGCAAACCTGTCAATCGACTCCTCATCCAGGTCAAGCCGGGCAAGGTTTGCCACATGCAATACTTCATTTTTCGTAATTTTCAAAAGTTGCTCCTTTTTGTAGTTGATTGTAAATTCATATCATTAAACTGTTTTTTATACATACTCACGTTTTAGCTTTTATAAACGCGCAAAGAGCGCTTCGCTTGATGAGCGTTTCACTTGAGGAGCACTTCGTTTAAGGATTGTTGAAATTTACTTTATCATCTTTTTTTCAAGGTATTAATAAGACTATATGTTTTACGGTGAATTATTTTGGCCTGTTCTCTAATAGTCACCGCTTCTTCTCCACTGATAAGCTTTCTCCTTGTAAAAAGTTCCGTCAAAGTGAGAACTTCAAACAGAGATCCTATAGCAATATAAAGATATTGAATAAATTCTTTTTTATATTGTCTTCCCTTACCCTCTGCGACATTTTGAGCAATACTTGAAACAGCTGCTTCCATCTGAGCAACAAGTCTAAAATGCTTGTTTTGTGGAAATCTTTCAAGAAGTTGTAAAATAAAATCGGCAAGGTCAACCGCTAATTTCCAGATTTCAAGTTTTTCAAAAGGGAAAACATAATCGTCCATTTTCATTTTCCTTAAGGCCGCCAGGCCGCTCCTCAAGCGAAGCGCTCATCAAACGTAGTGCTCACTTCTATCGGTTTACCAAAAACGCATCTATACCGTCTTTTTTTAGCTGCTTTATTGTATCGGCGGCTGCGGCGCTGTCTTCATAATATCCTACTCTAACCCTGAACCATATTCCCTTATCCGGGATAACGCCCGTGACCTTATATGCATCATATCCCTTCTTTTTCAGTTTTGCCACCATCCGCTCTGCATCATTGGGATCTTTAAGTGACGCAGCCTGTATGGTCAGGTTTTTTTCACCTTTTTCCTTTTTTTCAGGGCTTTTAACCTTTTCTTTTTGAGGCGTTTTAGACGTTTTTGCGGTTTTAGCTTTTACAACTTTCTTTTTCGTTCTTTTTAAAGTCTTTTCAGGCAACGGTTTTGTTTTCGGCTTTACTAAAGCAGGTTTTCTCTTGTTGATATTTTTACTATCTTTTAATTTGTCATAATAATCGAAGTCAATTTTACCATTGGCCTCATCCGAGTCAATTTTCGCATTCCTTCGCTGTTCCTCAATGTCAGACTGCTTAAGAGCTGCCAGTTCTTTCTGAAGCTTATCTATATCAAAGGCTACCGGTACGGTTTTTCTTCCCACAAAGATTCCCAGTGCAAACATCCATGCAGCAATAAAAACAACAATAAAAAACCACATGGCAATGCGTTTGCGGTTTGCCCAGAGGGAAGGCTTTTTCTTATCTGCTGTATCGTTTTTGGTCATTTTTATTGTTTACCACGGATTTTCACGGAGTTACACTGGATAATTAAAATATTCTTCTTAGCATTTCAAATTCCTCTGCTCCAAAATTAAATAGCAAACCTACTCTTAATTGAGTTGTTTTAAGGTAATTGATCAATTGAGCTTCATCCTGATTTGCCACCTTTTTTATTGCCTTGTTCTCAACAAGAATTTTATTTTCTATTAAAAGATCAGCTCGAAACTTTTTTTCAAATGTAACCTGTTTATATTGAACATCTAACTCTATTTGTCGTTCATAGTCCATTTTAAGCAAGTCAAGTTCGTAGCATAAAGCATCTTCATAAACTGATTCCAAATAGCCTGGCCCCAGTTCCTTATATACTTCCCGGGCTGCCCCGATAATTTTATAAGTTATTTCTTCATAAAGCAATTTTCCCATTTTATTTTTCCAGTGATATTCCGTGTCTTTCCGTGGTGAATTTTTTTTATCATTTATATTTTTTTACCACGGATTTTCACAGAGTTACACTGAATTGTTTTGTTTTTGCTCTTATCGTTTTCTTGTTTTTAATTTGTAATATTCCGTGCCCTTCCGTGGTAAATTTTTTACATCCTCTCTGGAGCCGACACTCCAAGCAGGGTCAGGCCGTTTCGGATAACTTTTTGAACCGCTGTAATAAGATAAAGCCTGCCTCGGCTTAATAGCGGGTCATCCGTTAAAACCCGGTGTTTATTATAGTAAGCATGAAACAAAGAGGCAAGATTCATAAGGAAAAATGTTATCCTGTGCGGCTCCATAAGCTTTGCGCTGTTTTCTATGGTCTCCGGGTAACGGGCCAGTGCTTTCATCAATTCTACTTCCTCAGGCTGTATTAACATGGCGATGGCCTCGTCATCGGTCACGATATCGCTTATTTCTCTTTCTGCAGCTTTTCTGATAATACTTGATATGCGCGCATGCACATACTGTACATAATAAACAGGGTTGTCGCTGGTCTTTTTCTTTGCAAGCTCAAGATCAAAATCAAGAGGGCTGTCATAATGGCGCGTTAAGAAAATAAACCTTGCCGCATCACGCCCCACTTCGCTTATTACGTCTTTTAATGTAACAAACTCTCCTGCACGGGTGGACATTGCCACAGGTTCTCCGCCACGCAGAAGATTTACAAGCTGGACTAAAATAACATGAAACTGCTTCTTGTCTCTACCTGACGCCTGGATTGAAGCACTCATACGCGGTATATATCCGTGATGGTCCGCTCCCCATACATCTATTACCAGGTTAAAACCCCTTTCATACTTTTCCTGGTGATATGCTATGTCCGAAGCAAAATAGGTCTTCTCACCATTTTTCTTTACAACCACACGATCTTTTTCATCACCGAAATCGCTTGTTTTAAACCACAGCGCCCCGTCCTTTTCATAAATAATTTTCTTTTTCTTAAAATCATTTATTACCAAATCGACTACGCCTGAATCGTACAGGCTTTGTTCACTGAACCATTTGTTAAACCCGACTCCAAAAGAATCGAGATCAGAACGGATTCCTTCAAGAATTTCTTTGGCCGCCAGTTTTGCACAATATGAAACAGCCTTCTCTTCAGCTTTCTTTTCATCCGACTTTTCATCTGGGTTTTCATCTGGCTTTTCACCTGGGTCGTCATCAGGGGCAAGAAATTTATTTCCATCAGCATCTTTTATTTTTATCGCAATATCCCGTATATAATCTCCCTGGTAGCAGGTAGCAGGAAATTCGATTTTTTCTCCGAAAAGTTCCCTGTAGCGGAGAAAAACAGATCGACCGAGGGTATTAATCTGCCTCCCTGAATCATTTATGTAGTATTCCTTTTGAACATCGTATCCGCAAAATGAAAGGATATTACCCACGCTGTCACCAACGGCAGCGCCACGGCCGTGACCTACATGGAGCGGCCCTGTCGGGTTGGAGCTTACAAATTCCACCTGGATTTTCTCACCTTCTCCGATATTTGAGGACCCGTAGCGTTCACCTTCTTCATAAACCCTGCGGAGAACCGGATACCATGCCGACTGCTTTAAATAAAAATTAATAAACCCCGGTCCGGCAATCTCAACCTTTAAAACTATACTAGCGGAATGGCCCATATGATTTATAATTGATTCAGCAATTTTTTTAGGAGCCATCTTCTGTGAAGATGCCATAATCATGGCAATATTTGTCGATAAATCGCCATGCATCCTTGCCTTTGGCTCTTCTAATTCAATTTTAGGAAATTTTAAAGAAGGTAAATCACCTTTTTGATAAGCTTTCTTTAAAGCCTTATAGATCAATTCTTTGATTTTTTGCTTCATAGTAATTTTACACTGTTTAATTGTTGGTTTAAGGACTTTTTAATAATGTAGGCGTTCACGGAACGCTGAAATTAGAAAATAGAAATTGGAAATTTGGTTTACATGCTTTTGTACCGTTGATGAACGCATTCAAATTTGGGTCGAGTTTTTCAACTATTGCTCCAATTATTAAGGTCGTGATAGACTATATATAATAACGCTTCTGCCAGCTTGTATACATCCAACTCGCAAACTCTTTTCATCTCTCCCCAATTTCTACTTTCTAATTTCGAGTTTCAAGCCGTAAACGGCTTTTTAAGCATCAGTCGTAAATAGAGTCTTTTCACTTCCAAGTCAAGAAGCATTGGCAGCAATATTTTTTATTTGACACCAAATTAATTTTAAGATAAAGGATATACAACTGGCTGGCAGAAGCCTGCCCTTAAAAGCTTTTCAAAAATTTCACAGCTTAAACCACGAAGGTAAAGAGTATCTCGAAGATACAAGTTAACCCGTGGTTTTTTTATTTTAAGGGGGAGGTAATTTTGTACAAAAGTATTCTTTCAGCTTTGTTAATCGCATCGTTTATTTTTATTGGTGCAAATCCGGCTTCCGCTCATTTCGGCATGGTAATTCCTTCGGACTCCATGGTTATGCAGGGAGAAAGCAAAACAGTTAATCTAAAGCTTTCCTTTTCCCACCCTTTTGAAGGCCAGGGAATGGAACTTGTTAAACCAAAATTTTTTTCCGTAACTGCCAACGGCAAAACGAGTGACCTTTCAGGCAGCCTTATAAAAACAAAGGTTATGGGCCATACATCGTGGGAAACAAACTACAAGGTCAAAAGACCCGGCGTCTATATGTTTTATATGGAGCCAAAACCGTACTGGGAACCTGCTGAAGACTGCTTCATTATCCATTACACCAAGACGGTTGTTACGGCTTTCGGGGATGACCAAGGCTGGGATGAAGAAATAGGCTTGAAAACAGAAATCGTTCCTCTTTCAAAGCCTTTTGGACTTTATGCCGGCAATGTTTTTCAAGGAACCATAAAACTTGACGGAAAACCGGTCCCCTGTGCTGAGGTAGAGGTTGAGTACTACAACAAAGACGGAAAAGCAAAAGCCCCCACCGACTATATGGTCACCCAAACTGTCAAGGCGGATAAAAACGGTATCTTTACATATGCCGTACCTAAAGCGGGCTGGTGGGGTTTTGCAGCGTTAAATGAAGCTGATTACAAACTAAAGCTTAAGTCCGGTGAAAAAAAAAGCGTAGAACTCGGCGCAGTAATCTGGGTTAAGTTTCACGACTGGAAGTAAATTATGCATATTTCTGAAGGTGTTTTATCAGGATCTGTTCTTATTTCAGGCGCTGTGCTTACTGCGGCCGGTACGGCAATCGGTTTGAAAAAACTCGATTATGACCGCATTGCCCATGTAAGTATCCTGTCTGCTTCGTTTTTTGTTGCATCACTTATTCATGTTCCGGTGGGCCCTTCAAATGTTCATCTTGTTCTAAACGGCATCGTAGGGCTTTTGCTGGGATGGGCGGCTTTTCCGGCAATCCTGGTTGCGCTGACGCTTCAGGCGGTTTTATTCCAGTTTGGCGGAATTACATCGCTGGGCGTAAATACAATTACTATGGCAATGCCTTCAGTTCTCTGCTATTATCTTTTCAGGTCCACGATTCTTAGAAAACCTGTAATTGCATGCACCAGTGCTTTTGCATGTGGTTTTTTTTCTGTTTTTTTCAGCGCTGTTTTAGTAGGACTTGCGTTGATGACCACAGATGAAAATTTTCTGGAAATTTCAGGCCTGGTTGTGGTTGCTCATCTTCCGGTAATGCTAATTGAAGGAATCATTACAGCTTTTTTCATATTTTTTATAAAAAAGGTACAACCTTCCATGTTGCCGGGAAACAGATGAGCGGCCTTCGGCCTTGAGGAGCGTTCCCTCCGGGAACTATATGAGCGTCCCTTTGGGACTTAAAGAGCGCCCTGTTAGGGCTTGAAGAGCGGCCTTCGGCCTTGAGTTTTTGCCTCAAGCGAAGCGCTCATCAAACAAAGTGCTCCTCAAGCGAAGCGGTCACTGAGCGAAGCTCTCTTTTAGCGAAGCGGTCTGCTTTCCAGGCTTGTCCGGGTCAGAAAGACTAAAATGAACAAATATATTTTAAGAAAATATTTTTGCGGATTTGTCTTCTTTTTTGTAATTTTCCTTCTAGGAATTAACCCTGCATACGCCCATAAAGTCATGGTATTTGCCTGGGTGGATGGTGACACGATTTTTACGCAAAGCAAATTCAGTGGAGGGAAAAAAGTAAAAGGCGGGAAGATAGCAGTTTATAATACACATAAGAAAATACTCCTCGAAGGAAAAACAGATAACGAAGGAAAATTTTCCTTCGAGGTTCCTGAAAAAACAACATTAAAAATTGTTCTTTACGCCGGCACAGGCCATCGTGCCGAATGGACAGTTCCGAAAGAAGACATTGAAGAAATATCAGAAGAAAAGTTTTCAAAATCAACCTTGAAAAACCCGCAGGCAAAAATGCCGGCTAATACAATCCCCTCTGAACCGACTGAGAACCGAACGGGTAAGATGCCGCAGGCCCCGCAACCCCCAGGACCCGGTGCAGACGAAATTGAGCAGGCGGTAGAAAAAGCCCTGGATAAAAAACTGAAACCGGTTATTAAAATGCTGAACGAATCATTCAACCGCGGTCCGACTATGAGTGAAATCATAGGCGGCATAGGCTATATTCTCGGCCTTATGGGGGTTGGCGCTTATTTTCATTATCGACGGAAGAAGGAATAGAGCGCTACGCTTATATGGAGCGCTTTGCTTGAGGAGCACTTCGTTTTAAGGCCGCTCTTCAAAGCCCGAAGGGCTGCTCCTCAAGTCCTGAAAGGACACTCCATAACATGATCAGCGAACCGTTTGTTGTAGAAAAATCGAGAATTAATCAAGTCAACCCGACAACAAGAGTCGTTTTTGCAACAGCTTATTCTTTTATCGTCGCCCTTTCATACCAGTTTCCCGCCCTTTTTACCGCCTGCTTTCTGTCACTATTAATGGTTTGCTTTTCCGGTTTAAACCTTTTCGTGGTTGCCAAAAGGCTCGCCGTTGTCAACGGCTTGATTCTTATAATCTGGTTGATATTGCCTTTTACATACAGTGGCGAGCCTGTTTTTAATATAGGACCTTTCGCAATAACCAGGCCAGGCATTATTCTTTCTGCTCAGATCACCTTAAAATCGAATGCTATTTTACTGGCAGTTATTACTTTGATTTCTTCCATGTCTCTTGTTACGCTGGGTCATGCTTTAAGCCATCTACGGATTCCTGAAAAAATTGTTTTTCTTTTTCTGATGACCGTTCGTTATATTTTTGTTATTGAGAGTGAATACCTGCGGCTTGTAAGGGCCATGAAAATCCGTGGTTTCAGGCCCGGCACCAACATACATACTTATAAAACATATGCATATCTTGTCGGAATGATTTTTGTACGGGCTTCATCCAGAGCCCAGCGCGTGCACCAGGCAATGATGTGTCGCGGATTTAAAGGAAATTTTTACAGTTTATACAAATTTTCATCAACCCGTTTAAGCTGGATTTTTTCAACTGTTATGATAGTCTCATTGATAGGGCTGATATTTCTGGAAATAGTTTCTTAATTTCAGAACTCCGGACCTGTGTACGTATTTTCCAAGTATTATGAAAGCTTGGTCGAAATTTCAGATTCAACAATTTGAACATCGAACGTCGAATAAGGATATCGCTTCGCTCCATTAGATTATAAAATTGAAACACCAAAGGTGTACAGTCATTCGATGTTGGACGTTCATTTTATGTTTCACCACAGAGTTCACAGAAATTTTATGTTTTCTCTCTGTGGTTAAAAAAAATTTTAACTGTTATGGAAAATAACTCTCCAATAATAAATCTTAAAAAGATTACTTTCGGTTATCCCGAAGGTCCTATGGTCATAAATGAACTTGATCTGAAATTTTATCAAGGGGACCAAACAGGTTTGATCGCACCCAATGGAAGCGGAAAAACCACCTTGTTCCATATTATCATGGGACTTATAAAACCATCTTACGGAAAGATGGAAATTTTCGGCAAAGCTGCTATTAAGGAAGAGGATTTTTCAAACATTCGCGGAAAGATAGGGCTCCTTTTTCAGGATGCGGATGATCAGCTTTTTTGTCCCACGGTTTTAGAGGATGTTGCCTTCGGCCCTTTGAATATGGGTAAGTCAAAGGAAGAAGCCATAGAAATTTCAATAAAAACGCTGGACTCTCTGGGTCTTGCCGGATTTGAGGACAGAATAACGTACAAACTGTCCGGAGGTGAAAAACGGCTGGTTTCCCTTGCCACTGTTCTATCAATGAAGCCCGAAATTTTACTTCTCGACGAACCTCTGACGGGCCTTGACACAGAAACCAGATTGAAACTTATCGATATCCTGCCGAAGTTAGACCTTTCTTATATATTAATATCTCATGAAATCGATTTTCTAACTGCCACGACAAAACAGATTTACACCATGAAAGATGGCAAGATTCTTTTAGATGACCAGAGCTACATTCACAAACATGAGCATGTGCATCAGTTTGGCCGGATTCCACATAAACATAGTTGACGGTTTCGTAGAAAGTCCAACTTCTGCGTTGTGCTGCATTTCGTAATCATTCAACGTACGAAAAGTACGCCTCATGATTACAAAATTTGCACGCCTTGAA